>CESD01010360.1_pt1 | contig 19625 bp, 17 predicted proteins | sample 531191 | NCBI WGS metagenome assembly CESD01 (sample SAMEA2622021, study PRJEB7988) | marine metagenome | biome: marine biome (ENVO:00000447); feature: deep chlorophyll maximum layer (ENVO:xxxxxxxx); material: "saline water (ENVO:00002010), including plankton (ENVO:xxxxxxxx)" | depth 188 m
TTATGTGATCGACATGATCAAAAATAATTATCTTGAAAAATCAGATTATCTAGAAATTATTCTTAATTTTTTTTCACAAATTAAACAAATTCCTGACAATAAAATACATAAAACTTTTATTTTAGGTGAAGCTTTTAACTGGAAATTATCATTAAGGCATTATTATTCAGAATTTGAAAATTTGTGCGAAATTGATGATTACTTGTTTATTCCCTACGAATTTAATCAAAAAGAAAGAGATCAAATTAAAAGAATAATGGGAACAAAACTATATTCTGCACATTTGAATTATTTTTATGGAATAGTTGTTGAAAATGCAATTAGAGAGATTTTGAGATTAGAAATAGAAAAAAAACGCGATTATCGTGATTATGGAAATTATTTTGAAATTAATGAAGAAGTTTTTAGCTTAATTTATAGAAAGAAAAACAAAGAGCTTTGGTCAGAATTTTGCTCTTATAAAAGATTAGGTTCAAAAAGCTATTATGTTCCTAGTAAAATATATTCTTTGGAATATGATAGCTTTACATATTGGTTGTCTAAAAAAAGAATTAAATTATGTACACCAGAATTAAATGCCAGTCTAATTTCGAGAGGCTTGAATTATTTAGAAAGAATTGGGATAAAAAATGAGTTATATTAAAGAGGATATTTTTCCAAAAAACTATAAACATTTAGATGTTGAAAAAAAGATAGTTCAGGAATGGGAAAAAGAAAATTTATACTCCAATTTTAATCCCAATACGAAAAAGAAAATTTTTTCAGTAGATACTCCTCCTCCAACAGCAAGTGGTTATTTGCATATAGGCCATGTTTTTTCTTATTCTCATCAAGATTTTATAGTTAGGTTTAAAAGGATGATGGGCGAAGAAATATTTTATCCAATGGGTTGGGATGATAATGGGCTTCCTACTGAAAGAAGAGTTCAGGATTATTTTAATGTTAAATGCGATCCAGAAGAGAAAAGCGTGGATAACATATTGGATAAAATCAATCAAAATAAAAAAAGCTCTTCAGCTCTAAAAGTTTCAAGGAATAATTTTATTGAATTATGTCATATTGTAACCACTGAAGATGAAAAAGTGTTTAAAGAATTATTTATGAAAATTGCATTATCTGTTGACTGGAATCATGAATATACAACTATTCAAGATTTACCTAGAGAGCTTGCTCAAAAAAGTTTTATTGATCTATATGAAAAAGGTTTTGTTTATAATACTGATAGTCCATCTTTATGGGACCCTGAATTCCAAACTGCAGTAGCCCAAGCAGAAATAGAAGACAGGGATATGCCTGGAGCCTTTCATGATATTAGATTTGATACTGACTCAGGAGAATCATTTATTATTTCTACAACAAGACCGGAACTGCTTGCAGCTTGTGTGGGAGTAGCAGCTCATCCTGAGGATAAAAGGTTTAAACATTTAATTGGTAAAAATGCAGTAACCCCACTATTTGGTATTAAAGTTCCTATATTTGGAAGTGAATTGGTAGATATGGAAAAAGGTACTGGAATATTAATGGTATGTACATTTGGAGATAATGTAGACGTTCAGTGGTGGCAAGAAAATAATTTAGATACAAGAATAATAGTTAATAAATATGGAAGATTAAATGAAGTTATTTTTGGAGATAAAGGATGGGAATCAAAAAACCCTGAAAAGGCTAACAGTAATTATTCAAGAATATTTGGAAAAAATTTGAAGCAGGCTAAAAAAGAAATAGTAGAAATGCTTTCTAATAAAGATAATTTCGAAGATGACCCAGCGCTTGTTGGAGAACCCAAAGAAATAACTCATAGTGTTAGATTTTATGAGAGAAGCAAAACCCCATTAGAAATATTAAGTACTAGACAGTGGTTTGTTAAGTTAATGGATAAAAAACAAATGTTAATAGATAAATCTAATGAAATTGATTGGCATCCGGATTTTATGAGAAAAAGGTTTGAGAATTGGACCGAAAATCTTCAACTTGATTGGTGTATTAGCAGGCAAAGATTTTTTGGAGTCCCTTTTCCTGTGTGGTATAAACTTGATAAATCTTCTAAACCTGATTATGACAACCCGATTGTAGCTGAAATATCTGATTTGCCTGTAGACCCAACAGAGGATACTCCTCCAGGCTATTCAGAGGGCGACAGAGGAAAGCCAAATGGATTTATAGGCGAAAAAGATGTATTTGATACATGGTTTACTAGCTCATTAACTCCTCAAATAGGAGGAAAATGGGATAAAGAAAGTAACTTTTTTAATAAGGTTTTTCCTTATGATATAAGACCTCAAAGTCATGAAATAATAAGAACTTGGGCCTTTTATACAGTGGTAAAATCAGCCCTTCATCATAATGAAATACCTTGGAAAAATGTAATTATCAGTGGGTGGGTCTTAGATCCTGACAGAAAGAAAATGAGTAAAAGTAAAGGGAATGTAGTAGTTCCTAATGATTTAATTGATACATATGGTGCTGACGCTGTTAGGTATTGGGCAGCCAATGCAAGATTGGGAAGCGATACGGCAAATGATGAGCAAATATTTAAAGTAGGAAAAAAGTTAGTCGTTAAATTATTTAATGCTAGTAAATTTGTACTTAATGGAGCCCCTGAATCTTTTGATACCAAAAATATAACTGAGCCATTAGATTTATCCACAATTTATATTTTTAATGAATACTTAGACCAGATAACCAAAAATTTTGAAAAGTTTCAGTTTTCTGATGCGTTGAATAATTTGGAAGACTTCTTCTGGAATTATTTTACAGATAATTACATAGAGCTTGTTAAGAATAGGAGTAAATTTAATGATTATGGACAAAGAACTGTTTCTGGCCAAACTGCGTTAAGGTTAATATTAGAAAATTTACTTAAATTATTTGCTCCATTTATTCCAATGATTACGGAAGAGATATGGGGTTGGTTATATAGAAATAATAATAGTTATAAATCTATACATTTTGAGAAATGGCCTGAAAAAATTAAATTAGATTTTAAAGATATTAATTCTCAATTGTTAGATATAGCTAGAGAAGCTATAGGAGCTGTAAGAAAAGAGAAGACAAATATAGGTGTGAGTTTAGGTGCAGAAGTGGATAAAGTAACATTAATTGTTAATAAAGAAATTAAAAACTCTCTTAATTACGTAATCGACGACATTAAAGATGCATCAAGAGCTCAAAAAATTGTAATCAAGGCTGACTCAGTAGAAGCAATCAGAGCTTCAATAGATTAATTTTCTGTTAATTCTATGTCGCTTCCAAAAAAATCAATCCAAGGTTTGAATTGTTCTACGAATTCTTTTCCTTCTTCAATCGATGTGAGACCTTTTACTGCTCTTCCTGGATCATAACCTTGTGCTTTTGCCATTGCCTCTATCCCTCTTTTGGTAAGCCTAACTCCTCCTACCACGAATTCATCTCCGTTGTCATCCAAGACTACTAGGTCTAATCCCTTTGCTTTTTCTTTCCAAAATAATTTCATTTTTACTTTATTATTTTTGATAATTCATCAAGTATTTTGCCTGCTATTACTCTTTTTGGCTCTATCTCTGTTGAAGATATATTACCATTTTTTGTAATCATCTTGACTTGATTATAGTCAGACTCGAAACCAATTTGACTATTTGAAACATCGTTAATTACGACCATATCTAAGTTTTTTGCTTTAAGTTTATTAATTCCATTATCTAAATGATTTTCAGTTTCAGCAGCAAAACCAATTTTTATACATTTATTTTTTTCTATACTTTTTAATATGTCAGGAGTTTGCTTTAAGCTTAATTCAAGGTTTTTTCTTGATTGTTTCTTAATTTTATTTTTAATCTTAATCTCAGGCGTAAAATCTGATACAGCTGCAGCCATAATTATACAGTCTGCATCTTTAATTCTAGTTTTTATTTCATTAGCCATTTCATCCGCAGTTTGAACAGATATTTTATTAATTTTTGATGGAGTAATTAAGCTAGAAGAAGATACTAGAGTTACATCAGCACCTCTCATTAAACCTTCTTCAGCAATTAAATGCCCCATCTTTCCAGAGGATCTATTCCCTATATATCTTACTGAATCTATAGGTTCTTTGGTTCCTCCGGCAGAAACAAGAATTTTAATATTTTTTAATTTATTTTCAATTCCTAAAATCCTATTTATTTCATTTGAAATACTGTCTAAATCATGCAATCTTCCTTTACCGAAAGCTCCAGAGGCTAAATATCCTTCCTCAGGCTCCATGACTATAACTCCATTTTTTTTCAAAGTATCTACATTTGTTTTTACCGCAAAATGATCATACATATTTCCATCCATTGCTGGCGCGATTAAAACAGGTTTATTGGTTGCAATAACACTTGTTGAGATTATGTCATCACATATACCTCCAGCAATTTTAGAAATAATATTAGCAGTGGCCGGGGCTATTACAATAATATCTGCAGTTTTTGATATATCTAAATGATCAATATTTGAGTCTGAATTATTATCCCATAAAGAATCTAAAACTTTGTTGTGAGTTATGCCTTCAAAAGTTGACTTTCCAATAAATTTTTTGGCTGATTCCGTTAAAAGCACATGAACTGAAGCACCTTTTTGAGTCCACTCACTTGCTAAACTTGCAGATTTATAAGCAGAAATACTCCCAGTTACACACAGAGCAATTTTTTTATTTTTAAAATTTAATTTTTTATCTTTCATAATTAATCTTAAATATTAATCTTAAACCTTTTAAAGTAAGGTTGGGCTCTATATTATCAAAAATTGAAGTATGATTGTCTATTAAATTTGCAAATCCTCCAGTTCCAACAACGAATACATCTTCCTTTTGAACTTCCAATTCATCAATAATTCTCTTTATAATTCCTTCTGTCAAAGATATGTATCCCCAAAATAAAGATGATTTTAATGACTCATCTGTAGAATTGCCTATTATTTTGTTAGTAGAACTTAAGTTTTTGAGATCAATGTTTTTCAATAATGAAGCATTATCTGATAAAGCTTTTGAAGCAACTTCAAGTCCAGGAAAAATTGAACCCCCAATAAAATCACCTTTTTTTGAAATTACTTCAAATACTGTTGCTGTCCCAAAATCAACAACTATTTTAAATTTATTATTTGGGTATAAATAATTTACAGCTATACAGTCAGCAATTCTATCTGCACCCAAATCAGATAAAGGTTCATAATCAAAATTTATTTCTGGAACTAAATTGGGATCAACAATTATTGGTTCAATATCTAATTCATTTTTCATCTGAATAATAATTTCATCATTTAAATCAGGTACTACTGATGAGATGATACAACCAATTATTTTGATATCTTTATTAAGTTCAGATATATATTCATTAATAGATTTACTTATATTATTTATATTTTTTAAATCACTATCAAATGAAATTATTTTAATATTATCTTTTAAATAATCTTCAAATAATCCAACTTTTATTTTGCTATTACCTATGTCTATTGCAATTAGCATTACCTACTCCAATATTTTAAATACTTGGGGTATGAAAGATATCACATTAGAAGCAGTCATTGAAGTTGATCCATATTTTTCTTTTGCTAGTAAACCAGATTGACTATGGACATACGTTCCTATGATTGCCGCATCTTCAATATTTATAGAATAATTTGATGCCAAACTTCCAATCATTCCTGTTAAAACATCTCCCATTCCTGGTTTTGACATACCTCCATTAGCTAAAGTATTTATTTTTTGAGTGCCATCAGGTGTAGTGATAATTGTATTTGCGCCTTTTAAGAGGATAGTTAGGTTTGTATTTTTAGAAATTGTCTTAATAGATTCTAGTGAAATATCTTCTTTTTTCACATTAAATAGTTTTTCATATTCTCCCATGTGTGGTGTGATTAGGGTGGGTACCTTGAATTTTTCCCACCACTTTTCGATTTTTGAAAGAATATTCAGTGCATCTGCATCAAGAGTTATTTTGTGCATATTTTTAGTGGTTGAAAGATAATCCATTAAGCCTTGAATTATTTTAACTGACTCTTTGTTAACTCCTAACCCCACACCAATAGATATAGATGTAAATTTAGATATAGAATTACCTTGATTGTTTAATAAATCAAATTTGAAATTTGTTACTTCAGGTGTCTCTTTTATGATCTCTTTTAATAAAGTTGTTGTCGTTGATATAGATGTATGCCCAGTTCCAGAAATATTTGAAGATTTTGAGGTTAAAATTGGGGCGCCAGGATACTGATCGGAACCCCCAATTATTAAATGTGATCCAAATTTACCTTTGTATAAATTATTGTTTCTTTTTGGGAATATTTTTTTAACTAAACTAAAATCTATTGCTTGGGTGCAATCAATACCTTGCCCTGTAATATCTTGTTCCTTAATTCCTAGGTCTATATGAGAAGTAGAAGTAAATAGAGAAGGGTCTTTTAGTGTCCCTGCAGTTTGGTATCCTAGAAATATAACGTGGGAAGAATTTAGGGTATTTTTATCGTGAAGACCTGTATTTGGGTCAAATCCAGATGGCAAGTCTAAAGATATAATCTTTGCATCTAGTCTTTGGCTAAGATTGTTTATAAATGCAAGGTTTTTTGAGATATCAGGTCTCATTGGTAACTTCGCAGATATGCCAAGTATACAATCAAGAATTATTGTATTATCAATTTTACTTTTTACTTTATATTTATTTATTTCGTTTAAATCTATTCCTAATTTTTTTGCTAAATTTAAGTTATTAGACTTAGATTTTGAATTTATAGAGTGAAAATATTCTATTTCATTTATTGAACTTTCATTTTCTAATTTATTTCCTATTAGTAACCCATCTTCTCCATTAAGTCCGGCACCAACAACAATTATTAATTTAGAGGGATTTAGATTTGTTAGTATATTAGCGACTCCTTTAACTGCCATTTTTTGTAATTTTTTTTCATTTGACTGCAAATTTATTTCATTTTCTACCTTCTTAATTTCAGTAGGGTTTAGTATTGGGATCATGATGTCATATGAACTATAGCAGTAGCTAAATTTTTTGAATGACTTATACTTAATTCAATAGATTTTATATTAAGTTTCTCAGCTCTTTTTTTAGCTCTTCCATGGAGAATTAAGTATGGCTTCCCGCTTTTATGTCTTTGAACTTCTATCTCTCTCCAGCCAACACCACGTATTCCTGTTCCAAGAGCCTTCATTCCTGCCTCTTTAGATGCAAATCTTGCAGCAAGTTGTGCTGGCCTTCCCCTGCAATAATTTTTTTCGTACTCAGTGAAAATCTTTTCCAAGAATCTAACAGGATACTTGCCAAGAACAGATGCAATTCTATCGATCTCAATAATGTCTATTCCTATATGCATATTTTTGTTTTCGCTCATGGTAAATTGTAAACTTAAGTTTTAAAAACTATATTTTATCTGATGTTAATTGATGGAAAAGAAATTTCAAAAAAAATACTCAAAGAAATTTCTAGTGATTTGCATCAAATTTCAAAAAATCTTGGTCGTAAGCCAGCATTATCAATTATTTTAATAGGTAATAATCCTGCCTCGGAAACTTATGTTAAGGCTAAAATTAAAGCATGTAGCGAGGTAGGTATTGAAGGAAATCTAATAAGATTCGATATAAATGTAGATTCCAAAACCTTGATAGATCAAATTGAGAAGTTAAATAAAAAGATCGATATAGATGGTATTTTATTGCAGTTACCAGTTCCAAAAAATTTGAATGAAAGGGAATTAATAGAACATATTAATCCACTTAAAGATGTTGATGGGCTTACTGCTGAAAATATTGGATTACTTAATTCAGGGACACCTAGATTCATTCCTGCAACTCCATACGGAATAATGGAAATATTTAATAGAATAGGTGTTTCTTTATCTGGAAAGAAAGTAGTAATAATTGGCAGGAGCAATATTGTTGGAAGGCCTTTATTTTCTCTAATGAGTGGTAGAGGAGAAAATTCTAATTCCACTGTCACATTATGCCATAGCTATACAAAGAATTTGTCTGAATTCACTTTAAATGCTGATATAATTATTGCAGCTACAGGCTCTGCAAATATTTTAGATGGGTCAATGATAAAAGAGGGTGCAATTATAATCGATGTTGGGATTAATAGATTGGATGATAAAAGTAGAAAATCGGGGTATAGATTAATTGGAGATGTAGATTTTGAAACCGCAAATAAGAAAGCTTCTTACATAACCCCTGTGCCAGGAGGAGTAGGACCAATGACAATAACAATGCTTATGAAAAATGTTTGCAATGCTGCTAAGAGAGATAAATGAAATTAATTTCTTTAACAAACCAATGTGTTGTAATATTAAATGACACTCTATTCAAGTAAATAAATGGAAAAAAAAGAGTACTTAGATTTATATAAAAAGATGTATCTTATTAGACGCTTTGAAGAGTCTTGTGGTGAGAATTATTCTAAAGGTTTCATAAGGGGATTCCTTCATCTATATATCGGAGAAGAAGCAATTGCTGCAGGGTCAATAGCACCTCTAAGAGAAGATGATTATATAGTTACTCACTATAGAGATCATGGTCATGCTATAGCTAGAGGATTAGAAACAGGACCCTTAATGGCTGAGCTTTTTGGAAAAAAAACTGGTGTGAGTGGAGGCAAAGGTGGTTCAATGCATTTATTTGATGCTAGTAAAAATTTTATGGGTGGACATGCTATTGTGGGTGCACAGATACCTTTAGCCGCAGGATTTGCTTTAGCTTCTCAATACCAGAAAAAAGATAGCGTTACTGTTGTTTATTTTGGTGATGGAGCAACTAATCAAGGAACCTTCCACGAAACTATGAATTTAGCAAGCGTATGGAAACTTCCAATATTATTTTTTCTTGAAAATAATTTTTATGGAATGGGAACAAGTGTTGATAAGATCAGAAATAATGGAAAATCTTTTGGTAATTTATCTGAGAATTATGGCATGCCAGGCACTGTTGTAGATGGCATGGATGTCTTGGCGGTTAAAGAGACAACCGAAGAGGCAATTAAAAAGATTAGATCTGGTTCGGGGCCAGCATTTATAGAGGCTACTACTTTTAGGTACCAAGGGCATTCAATGGCTGATCCAGCTAAGTATAGAACGGATAAAGAACTAGATGAGTGGAAAGAGAAGGACCCTTTGATTAATTTTCGAAAGCATTTATTAGGTCAAGCGATAGTTACTGAATCAGATATAGATAAAGTATCTAAATCCGCAGACAATGAGCTTAATGAGGCAGTTAAATTTGCTACAGAAAGTCCAGAGCCTGATTTAGATGATATAAAAAATGATATTTATGCATAATGAGTGAAATTACAATAAGACAGTCAATTCAGAAAGGCTTAGCTGAGGCACTTGACGCTGATCCTAATGTATTCATAATGGGTGAAGATATTGGTGATTATGGAGGTGCATATGCAATTACCTCTGGATTTCTTGAAAAATACGGCCCTGAAAGAATAAAAGATACTCCTATATCAGAGGCAGCTTTTATTGGTGCTGGAATTGGAAGTGCTGCTGCAGGCTTAAAACCAATTATTGAATTAATGTCTATAAGTTTTTCTTTAGTTGCTTTTGACCAGATAGTTAATATGGCTGCTAATATTAGGTATATGTCTGGGGGGCAAATTAATGTCCCAATGGTTATTAGGGCTCCTACAGGAGCAGGGATGCAGCTAGGAGCGACCCACTCTCAAAGTTTTGAGACTTGGCTTTGCGAAGTTCCAGGACTTAAGGTTGTTGCACCTTCAAATCCATCTGATGCACTAGGACTAATACGATCTTCTATAAATGATCCAAATCCGGTTATTTATGCAGAATCAGCTGGTTTATACGGACTTAAGGGAGATGTTAGTGATAAATATTATGAAGTACAAATTGGTAAGGCAAACATTAAGATTAATGGAGATGATATAACGTTAGTTTCTTATGGACATGGAATGCCAATGCTAGAACAAGTAGCAGAAGAATTAGATTCTAGGGGAGTTTCTTGTGAAGTTATAGATTTAAGAAGCTTAAGCCCAATGGATTATGAAACTGTAAATAAATCTGTTCAAAAAACCGGGAGAGCTCTTTTACTTGATACATCAAGAAAAACAGGCGGAGTAATGGCCGAATTGGCAGCTTCTGTGCAAGAATCAAGTGGAGATTATTTAGATGGCCCTTTACTTAGAGTTGGAAGTGAAGATGTTCCTTGGCCTTATAATAGAAAATTAGAGCAACACGCGATGGCGAGTGTGCCTAAAATCTTGAAGCAAATTGAGATAGGATATAGTTTATAACTTAGGAGGATTAATATGATTACTGAAGTAACAATGCCAAGTATGGGTGCTGACATGACAGAAGGCACAATAGTTAAGTGGTTAAAAAAAGAAGGGGATGAAGTAAAAAGAGGCGATAAGCTTGCTGAAATTGAAACTGACAAAACAGTAGTGGAAATGGAGTCTTATGGTGAAGGGATATTAAAAAAAATTGTTATAGGCGAAGGTCAAGTTGTTCCAGTAGGTGATTTAATAGCGTATGTAGGAGAAGAAGGGGATGAAATACCTGATCATTCTTCATCATCTGAAGAAACTCCTTCAGCAACTATTGATACCTCTAATGAAAGCACACCTCCATCAATCCCTCAGAACCAAACTTCTGGAGCAAGAGTTAAGGCATCTCCAATAGCAAAAAAATTAGCTAATGAACTTGGAGTAGATATTTCAACTATTTCAGGAACGGGTCCAGGAGGAAGAATAACTAGAGAAGATGTAGAGGCTGCTTCTGGAGGTGATCAAAGTGCTCAGCCATCCCAGTCGTTAGGTGATACAAAAACAATCCCTCTTACTTCTATGAGAAAAGCTATAGCTGGAGTTGTTTCTAAAAGTAAATCAGAAATACCTCATTTTTATATTAGTAATACTGCTGATATGTCAGATGTAATTAAGTCTAGATCTGAATTTAATGAATCTAAAGGATTAAAAATTTCAGTTAACGATATTGTTCTTTATGCAGTAACTCAGTCATTGAAGAAATTTCCAAAATTTAATTCATCTTTCAGTGATGGAAGTCTTATTGAGAATCAGAGCATAAATATTGGAATGGCTATTGCTCTTCCGGAAGGCTTAATAGTTCCTGCAGTATTAGGATGTGAGAATAAAAGTTTAGAAGATCTTTCCAGTTCAGCTAAAGATCTTGCAGTAAGAGCTAAAGGAGAAGGCGCCCCTTTAACTCAAGAAGAAAATAGTGGCGGAACGTTTAGTGTAAGTAATTTGGGCATGTTTGATATAGATCAATTTACTGCAATTATAGTTCCTCCTCAATCTGCTATTTTGTCAGTTGGCAAAGCAAGAGAAGAAGCCGTAGTTGAAAATGGCGAAATCAAAACTGCTCAACTAATGAAAATGACTTTATCTGTTGATCACAGAGTAAATGACGGCGCAGAAGCCGCTATGTTTCTAGCGGAATTGAAGTCAATTTTAGAATCGCCAACTAAAATTTTTGGATAGAGTAGGGCATATCAAATTTGTACTATCAAGAAAAGTTTACTAAAGAAGAAAAATCGATACTTTTAAATCATTTTACCAATATAGATAAGCCTGTTTTTTGCTTAATTAATATGCCTGAAGTTGTAAAAGGTGCTCTTTATGCTAGATATAGCAGATCTCCAAAATCTTTAAGAAGACTTTTTTTAGATGAATTTTGGAATGAAGATGATAAATTTGAATCAATTGAAATCGATAGCTCTAAGGCAGAAAAATTATATGAAAGAGTCTTTAATCAATATGGCGATGATTCTGTTGCTCAATTAGGGGCAGCTCATTTAGCTTGTGAGCAAGCATCAAATCTTTTAACTAAAGTACTTGAATGGGGCAGGCTAGCATCATATTTAGAGCAGAGCACAAGATATATTTATTATGATCAAAAAATGGGAGATTCATTTAGATATATGACTCCTACTGAACTTAAAGGCTCTTCTTTAGAAAAAGAATACATAAAAAATATGGATAATACTTTTGAAACTTATTCTGAATTAGTTAGAACTTTAGTTGAAATTTATAAAAAAGAATTTCCAAAAGATGACCATGTAACCATGCAAGCATATAACGGAACTATAAGAGCAAAGGCCTGTGATGTAGCAAGATATTTTTTACCTACTTCGACATTATCGAATGTTGGTATTTTTGCAAGTGGACAAGCTTATGAGCAATTGTTGATGCGCATGAGAGTTCATCCTTCTAAGGAAGTTAGAGATTATGGAGAGATGATTTTAGAAGAACTAAGAAAAGTTATACCTTCTTTTCTTAAGAGAGTTGACGTTGAGAATAGAGGGATAGAGTGGTCAAATTATTTAAGGGACAATCAAATTCAAACTGAAAATTATGTTAATGAAAATATCAATAAGTCTCTTTCTAATTCATTAGACGTAGATCTTTTAGAATGGGAAGCGGATGCTGAAAAAAAAATAGCATCATATTGCCTTTATTCTTCTTCTCAAAAATCATTGTCTGATCTAAAAGATGTTGTTTCTAATTTAAATAACAAAGAAGTTACTGAAATATTGCATAGATATACCGGCCATAGAAAAAATAGAAGACACAAACCTGGAAGGGCTTTCGAAAATTCATATTATACCTTTGATGTTTTATCTGATTATGGGGCATTTAGGGATCTTCAAAGACACAGATTGATGACTATAGAATGGCAAAAGATGTCGCCTGATAATGGATTCGACATGCCTGTAGAAGTTGAAAAATCTGGACTAATAAATAAGTGTATAAAGCTTATAGATGATTCAGTAGAACTGCACAATAAAATAAATGTCCTGTTCCCTGACTTAAGAGAATATGCTTTGCTTTTTGGACATAAAATAAGATACACAATGACTTTGAATGTACGACAAGCATTTCATTTAATAGAACTTAGAACAGCAAAGCAAGGCCACATATCCTACAGAGATATTTGCCAAAAAATGCATAATCTAATTAAGGAGAAGGCAGGACATAAGATTTTTTATGAATTAATGTCTTACGTAGATCATGAAAATTATGAACTGCAAAGACTTGATAGTGAGATAAAACAATCAAGTAAAGAGAAAATCTAATTATCTTTTTGAAGTCATAAAGTATCCTATTGGTATAGCTATCAAGCTAACAATAAGCCCAATCAAGAAAAATTCTTGAAATACTTGTAATCCAGAACTCAAAGTAGCATCAGTCATTTTCTGCTGTGCTAAAGGATCAAGAGAAAATCCTTCGAGGTCACTCGTTAATCCAGAGAACCTTGTAGTCCCCCATGCAGTCAAAGATGAAAGCCCTATAGTCATACCTAGCATCCTAGATACAGTTAATATTGATGATGCTGAGCCTCTTTCTGTATCTTTTATTTGCTTCATTGCACAGAAAGTTATTGGTGAAATACAAACTCCAAATCCAAGCCCTATTACTGATAAATGTATTGTCATAAATGGATCAGAAATATTTAAATCCCATCCATACATAAAGAAGAACCCAAGTGATATTAGCATGAATCCAAATAGTAATGGAATCTTAGCGCCAAGTTTTTCAGTAAGAATGCCCCCCATAAATGCTCCTATAGATAAAGCTATTGTTAACCTCAGTAGCCTTAATCCGCCTTCTAAGGGAGTTGCACCCATAATTGTTTCAGCCATTACCGGGACAGTAATTATTGCGATAATTAAAGTAATACCAATAAAGAAATGAGTTAAATTAGATATTAAGAATAATGTATTTTTAAGTATTTTTTTCGGCACAATAAATTCATGTGATGTTCTGTAAATAAAGATTCCGGCAATTAATGCAATTACTGAGATTAAAGAAAATAAAAGCAATAACTGATTTGATTTTGTGATTTGAGCACATGCGAGGGTAATTGATGCAATAAATAAGAAAAATATAAAAGATCCTGCATAATCGATTTTAATATCTTGGAATTTATTTTTTGGTATAAAAATTAAAACAGAAATTATTATAAGTATAGTTGGAGGCAAATTGATCCAAAATGCCCATTCCCAAGAAAGTATCTGAGTCATCAGCCCACCTAGGAGTGGACCAAAGACGCCTCCTGCCTCAGCACTTGCCCCAATAAGACCATAAGCAATAGGAAGTTTATTTCTTGGCACAAGGAAGCCAGCTGCAGCAATTGAAATTGGGACTAATGCCCCTCCTCCAATTGATTGAAAAAATCTTGTAGCTAGTATCCAGTTTACATTAGGTTCTCTATGGAATAATTTTGAAATTTCCGGGCTTAAAGCTGTCAAAATTGATCCTATAGAAAATATAACCAAAGAAATTAAGAATAAATTTCTAAATCCAAATTTATCAGATAGTCTTCCCGTTAAAGGCATTACTGCAGTGTAGCCAATTAAATATATAGTAATTAACCAAGAAGCCGTATCTAGGCTTGTTATAGGTATTTCAAAATCAATCATTATTTGAGGAAGAATAGTTACTACTTTAGTTTGATCATCTGCTCCGAGAAAAACGCCTGCACAGAAAGGCAAAAGTAATAGGTAGGGCTTGAATGATTTTAATATCCTATTTATCACAATGGAGGCTCTACTTTGAATTCAGCATCTACGTCCCATATTTCAATAATTCTTATAACATTATCTTCATCAAGAGGATTTACTTTTCCAACAATTTTTGCTGAAACCACATTCATATTATTTAGATCAATTGTTAGTGTCACATCTGCTATTTTATCAGGATCTGATTCACCAACTAATGGTTCGAAAACCTTTGCATCAACTTTTCCAAAGACTTCAATATTGTTTCCTGATATTTCTAATTTTTGAGGAGAATTCATATTAGAAAGTATATTTAATATTACTTCTCCAACATCAAAAGTACCGAAAGGACTCTGACCTTCAGGTATTTCGCTCCATTTCTGATTAATTGGGTTAGTCCAATAGCTTCTTCCGTCAATAAGAATTACATCTAATTTAATTAATTGCCCGAAAGTAATAGCATTTGTTTCAAGTTTTACTCTTCTAGGCAGAATCACCTCTCCTCTAACTGATTTTAGTTGATACAAGCCATTTGAAAGACTAGTTATGCCTTTTTCATGCTCAAGACCAAATCTAAATGAGCTCCAAGTGTCTAATTTTGATGAAGCACTATTTAGAATTTCCTGAGCATCCATATCAGTATTAGAGTCGGAGGAACAAGATAAGACCATAATAAAAACAAAAATTAATAAAGCGGATAATTTTATTTTTCTTATTTTTCTATTTTTCATATTTATGGATCTGAGCAATCTCTAATGTAACCGCAGTTCTGACATTTAATTTTACAATGAACATCAAGTATTTTTGCCCCGCAGATAATACAGTAATGTTTTTCTTCTTCTTTTTTCTTTAATTTCTGCATTAATGTAAGTTTATTTTTCTCCCTTGATAATACAAATTAATTAAAATAATATTAATGAAGTATTTGGGGAGCAATTTGCTGAGAGGGTTTCGAAAAAAGCCGACCCGTAATACCTGATTTCTGGATAATACCAGCGAAGGGAATACGTTTGAATACAACACTAGAAATTTCAAATCTTTCAAAATCTTTTAATAATAAAAAGATCTTTGAAAATATATCATTTAACTTAAAAGAAAATGAGATAATATCTATACTTGGCCCAAGTGGTTGTGGTAAAACTACACTTCTTAATTCAATTTCGGGAATAGACGATAATTTTTCAGGGAAAATAATTACTAACACAAAATTGGAAAGAAAAATTGATAATTTTTCTTATTCGCAGCAGAAGGACATGCTTATTCCTTGGAGAAATGTTTTGGATAATGCTGTATTTGGATTAGAAATTGCTGGAATTAATAAAGATAAATCTTACCCTAAAGCGCTAAATTTAATGAAAAAATTTAAATTAGGAGAAATAGAAAAAAAGTTTCCTCATCAACTTTCTGGAGGAATGAGGCAGAGAGTATCTTTAATTAGGTCATTTTTATTGGAAAGGCCAATACTTCTATTGGATGAGCCATTTGGGTCTTTAGATTCTATTACAAGAGAAGATTTACAAGATTGGCTAATTGATATATTAAAAATATTAAAATTATCAGTAATCTTCGTAACTCACGATATAAATGAGGCAATAAAAATATCGAATAGGATAATTATATTAGGCGTAAATCCAGGAAGAATCATTAAAGAAATTAAAGTTAATGTAAATAATGATAATGAAAAACTAAGTTTATATAAGGAAATTAAAAGTAATTTAGGGGCACTTAGTGATTAGAAATTTATTTAAATTTACACCCTCAATTATACTTTCTGCCACTATATTTATGTTATGGGAAGTTTTAGTTAGAGTTCTAGAAGTACCAGATTGGTTTTTACCTCCTCCATCTTTGATTTTAAGAGAATTATTTTTATCAATAGATATTATTTTAGGTCACCTTTTAACTACGTCTATTGAGGTATTATTGGGGTTGGCTCTTTCAGTAATTGTAGCTATAAATTTTTCATTATTAATCTTTTTCTTTAAATCTATAGAGAAGAGTGTTTATCCATTACTGATAGCTACACAAACTATTCCTGTAATTACAATTTCACCTTTGTTATTAGTTTGGTTTGGGCCTAATATTTTTTCTAAAATCATAATTGTGGCAATAATTTCATTCTTTCCGATAATAGTTAATTTCCTGGATGGATTAAAATCAGCTGATTCAGAGATGATTATGATGGCAAAGCAATTTGGCGGGAGCAAAATACAAATTTTTTATAAAATTCAGCTTCCGTATTCATTTCCATATTTAATATCTGGACTTAAAATTGCCTCGGTAGCATCTGTTATTGGGGCGGTTGTGGGAGAATGGGTAGGAGCAAGCGGAGGTTTAGGGTGGTTAATTAAAACCTCATCACCACAATTTTTGACTGAAAGAGTTTTTGCCTCAATATTTGTTTTATCATTACTTGCGGTAAGCCTTTTTTCTATATTTTACTTAATTGAAAGGTTAGTTTTAAAAAAGTATCCAATTAAAGGACGTGGCTAAATGAAAAAAATAATAATGTTATATATATTAGTAATTTCTATATTTTCATGTTCCAGTGAAAGTGAAATTAATAAAGTTTCTCTAGCTTTGGATTGGTATCCAAATTCTAATCATGCTGGAATTTTTTATGCAAAAGATAAAGGATATTTTTTAGATGGGGATTTGGATGTAGACGTGTATACCCCTTCTGACCCATCTTCTATCCTTCAAACAGTCGCATCTGGCAGGGATCAATTTGGAATAAGTTATCAACCTGATCTTTTATTGGCTCGAAGTGAAGGTGTTCCTGTAGTGGCAATATCTTCTATTGTAAGAACTCCTTTAAATTCAATAATGACTCTAAAAAAATCTGGAATATCTGACCCCTCTAAACTAAAAGGAAAAACAATTGGGTACCCAGGAATTCCTTTAAATATTGGGATACTTCAAAGTATTTTAGAAGGCCAAGGATTGACTATTGATGATGTAAATTTAGTTGATGTAGGTTTTGATCTAGTTCCTGCTTTATTGAGTTCTAGAGTTGATGCAGTGATTGGAGCTTTTTGGTCTCATGAATCAATATTGATAGAGCTTGAGGGAGAAGGAGTCAATATACTCAAATTTCAAGATTGGGGCATTCCTGAATATCATGAATTAGTCCTTGTTACTAGTGAAAAATATTTAGACGAAAATAAAGAAATTGTTGAGTCATTTGTTAAATCTTTTAGGAAAGGTTTTGAAGGATCAATCGAATCTAACTCTGAATCAATGGAATCGCTAATTTCTGCTTATCCAGAGGTAAATGTAGAGTTAGAAACAGAAGGCATAAAATTACTTGCCCCTCTTTGGATTGAAAGTATGAATTCAAATAACATGGATAGCTGGCATAAATTTGGAGATTGGATGAAAGAAAAAGGATTAATAGATTCAGGCCTAATTATTGAGGATTCATTTAAGATAATTCAGTAAGTATTTTTCATATTGCTCTGGCGTATTAAGGTCTACCAAGGCTGATTCATCCTTAGTTTTGTATTTAATCATTGATTCCTGATTATTTTTAATTACTTCTCTTATTCCTTCAGTTTCTTCATTTATTTGATTCAGCTCATTAAAAAATATATTTGAAAATATAATAGGATGCCCGCTTTTTCCATTTGAAAATGGCATTACTATTTTTTTCTCTCCTGGATGATTAATATGAAAACTAGATATTTGTTCAATAAGAAGTTTGTTTCTAGGCTGATCAACAGCAATTAATAATATGTCATTCTTATCATTAATTTCAGAAAGACCTTTTTTTATTGATGTAGTTTTTCCAAGTTCAAAATCAATATTTTCAACTACCTTAACTTCATTAGATAATATTACTTTTTTAATTTCTTCTGCATTTGATCCAAGCACAACAATTATTTCTTCAATATGAGAGTTCTTTAGAGATTTAATTTGAAAATTAATTAGGGCTTCTTTATCTAAATTCAAAAGGGGCTTAGGAGTTTTCATCCGAGATGATTTTCCAGCAGCAAGTATTATTGCAGAAATATTAGGCAATTTAATTTTTTGAACTAGCAACTATTTTTTTAAATAGCTTTTCATTTAACTTCATTGGCTCAGAAGAAGAGCTGTTTCGAAAACTTATCATTTCAGCAACTATACTTACAGCAATTTCGTTTGGCGTTCTTGCTCCTATATCTAATCCAGCAGGGGACCTGATTTCTCTAAGCCTCTCTTCAGTTATTCCCTTTTTAAGAAGCGATTCATAGATTAAAATTGCCTTTCTTTTACTACCAAGCAATGCAACATATTTTGCATCTGTTTTAGCTGCATTTTCTAATACTAAATCATCGAAATTGTGACCTCTAGTTGCTATAACTATAAATGTATTTTTTCTTATAGGAAGATCATCAAAAGCTGTATCAAACTTATCGTTAACTATTTTTTCTGCTTCTGGGAATCTGTCTTTATTTGCAAATTCTTCTCTATCATCTGCAACCCAAACTTTAAATCCAGACGCTATTGCTAGCGGGGCAATTGCTTTCCCAACGTGTCCTCCTCCAGCTATAAGAACTACTGGGTCTGTAGTTATGCCTTCTAAAAATATTTGAACTTCTTTATTTTCTATTGTTTTACATGTGCCAAAGTTCATTAATTCAGGGGCTTCTTTTGAGATTGATTTAATAAGAGATTCGTCTGATATGTCTCCCATTAAATCTCCGTTGTCTTTTAAGATAAGTTTTTGGCCTATCATTTCTTCATTTTTTGAATTAATTATAGTAGCTAAAACTAATGATAATTCTCCTTTATATGCCTTATCCATCTCACTTAAGAGTTGGTTGTTTAAATCAGATTTTTCTTTTCTATAAGGATCAATCAAGAAGTACATCGTTCCTCCACATACAAGCCCGTCATTAGCAGCTAAATCTTCATTTAATACATAATCTTGATACTTTGCAGATCCTCCATTAGATAATATTTCTTTAGATGCAAACCAAATATCACCCTCAACGCAACCTCCTCCAAGAGTTCCTATAGTTGTTCCATCTTTCTTCACTAATAGTTTAGAACCTGGCTTTTGAGGAGTAGAGCCAGATGTTCTTACAACTGATGCAACAACAAACTCTTCATTATTATTTAATTCATTTAATGCATTATTAAAAACTTCTTTCATATATAC
>CESD01071039.1_pt1 | contig 19590 bp, 13 predicted proteins | sample 531191 | NCBI WGS metagenome assembly CESD01 (sample SAMEA2622021, study PRJEB7988) | marine metagenome | biome: marine biome (ENVO:00000447); feature: deep chlorophyll maximum layer (ENVO:xxxxxxxx); material: "saline water (ENVO:00002010), including plankton (ENVO:xxxxxxxx)" | depth 188 m
AACATCTATGCTAGCATCTAGTAATTGAACAAAAGAAGGAACATTTTGAAAACGAATATCTTTAACAGTATTATTTTCAATCTTACCATATGATACAATCTGACCTGAAGGCACATCCATTTTAATTTCCGTTTCAGGTTCAATCATAGCAACAAGGTTCATTTCTAGAAATGCTTTAGTTAATGCAATAACAGCATGGCCACACCCAGTTGAATATCCATCATTATGAATAAAAATAACTCCAAAATCAGAATCAGAACTTTCTGCTTCAACAATTATAGCGCCATACATATCCGTATGACCTCGTGGCTCCCAAATCATTGCTGTACGAAATTTGTCATAATTTGATAGCGCATATGCACGCTTTTCTAATATAGTTTTTCCATTTAATTTCGGAAAACCATTCATGATAATTCTTAGAGGCTCACCAGCTGCATGCACTTCAACAGTGTTAATCTCTATCCAGTCTTTAGGAGGTAAAAATTTATTTATCTGATCTAATTCAATCATTAAATCTTAATTTTGAAAGTTTCTCAATATCATCTGCACTAATGTAAGGTGAGAGCATAAAAGAAAATTCATAGTTTTTTGGATATAAAGTATATTTTTCATGAGGTTTTGCCCCCCAGCTGTTATCGCCACCAACACCCATTTGCTTATAATCAATAAGCCAATCCACTTGATCCTTTTGCGATAAATCAATTTTTCCATGCCTTCTAGTTCCAGGATAATAATCAAGGTCAGAGTAAGGGTAGTGATGAACACTTCCATCAAATTGTGGTAACCCTATTGCTATCAATCCGTTTTTATCATTTGAAATAGCCATCCAATAAACATCAGTTTTGTTTCCTGTTTCTTGAGGACGAACATATTGGAATGATTGCTCCCAAATCGGTCCGGAATAATAATTGATTGCAGCCGATGACTTCCTATCCCAATACGATTCATGAGGTCCTCTTCCAAACCATGATACATTATTAAAACTACCAGGAATTGAAAATTTCATTCCGAATCTTGGAATTTCTGATAAAGTTGAATCTATTGATTCAATTTTCTGGGAAACCTTGATCATACCATTTCCGTAAATACTATAATTAGATACAATAACAGTTTGGGTAACGCTATCTTCATTGACAGCATTAATATTTGCTACATTATTATTTATCATATACTCAAAAGAAATTGTTTTCATCCTCTTACCTGCGTTTTTCCAAAGGTTGGTTCTCTTCGGCATATTATTACCCAAATCATTATCAGTAGGTGCACGCCAGAAGTGAATTTCTGATGGTGACTTAAATAAATTGATACTATCATTAAGAGTATATTGGCTAATCTGACCTGAATTCCGACTTATTGAGACTTTAAACCCATTAGAAAAGACTTGGACTCCTAATTCATCTTCATTCAATTGTACATTAGAAAATTCTGTTGGATTTTGTGCAATAACCTCTTTATATATCGGCAATTCATATTGTTCCCATGCAACAATATGATTTTTAGGGATTAATAATTTTTTATTCTTTGTCTTTGCTTGAATGGTTAAATAATAATGGATTCCTGGACGGGTCTGAATACTTGACAAGTCAAAAAATAAAGTTCTTGATTGTCTAGGTTTTAAATCTAGTGTACCAAGCCGACCAGATAAAACAGTTTTACTATTTCCTTTTACATACCATGAAAACGTAAGATTAGATAAATCAATAAAATCATAATCATTTGTTATAGTTATCCTACCTTTTGTTATATCATCAGCTTCAAATTTTATTGGTTGATATATTTTCTTTACCTCAAAAATATGAGGATTTAAAGTACGATCAGCTGCAACTAACCCATTTGCACAAAAGTTTGAGTCATTTTCTACAAATTCTGGTCCAAAATCACCACCGTACCCCCAATATTGGATTCCTTTAGAATTGGTCTTGGCTATTACTTGATCGGACCAATCCCAAATAAATCCCCCTTGTAAAGATTCATACTTTTCAAAAGTATTCCAATAATCAATTAAATTCCCCACACTATTACCCATTGCATGCGCATATTCACAAAGAATAAGTGGACGATTAGTATTTTTTTGAGCATAGTCAGTAATAAATTCAATATTTTTATACATTGGGAAAATAATATCTGTGTGCAGCTTCTCTTGAGCAGGTTCATAAACAATAGGTCGACTACTGTCTTTACTCTTTAACACATTATATAATTTTATAAAATTATCTCCATCGCCAGCTTCATTCCCCATAGACCACATTAGTATAGATGGTTGATTTTTATCCCTTTCAAACATTCGCATACCGCGATCCAACCATTGTTCCGTCCAAGTAGTATCATTAGCTATAAAACTAAAACTATTTTTGTGAAATTTCATTCCATGAGCTTCAATATTTGCTTCATCAACTATATATAATCCATATTGATTACAAAGCTCATACCATCTTTCTTGATTGGGATAATGTGATGCCCTAACTGCATTGATATTATGTTCCTTCATCAATTTTATGTCCTCAATCATTGACTCTTCAGTTATAGATCGGCCAAAAATAGGGTCCCACTCATGCCTATTTACTCCACGAATCATGATTGGATTCCCATTTAATTTCAATAAACCATCTTTTATTTCAACTTTCCTAAATCCTACTTGATGAGTCAGTGATTCAATTACTCTTCCATCAATATTTAATAGAGAAAGTTGCAATTGATACAAATAAGGGTCTTCAGCAGACCACTTTTTAACCCTTCTTATAACTGATTCAATATTCAATGATGTAATCGAATCAATATTAACCGTTTGTGTTGAATCAAATAGCACTCGATTTCTTCTCATCGGTTCAATCAATTTTGCATTTACAGTGAGTTCTTCAACATCTTGATTCTTATTTATTAAATCAACTTCAATAGAAAAAAGGCCTTTTTCATAATTTGAATCCAAATCTGATTTAATATGAAAATCTGAAATTCTAGTTTTATTGCGGGCGAATAAAAACACACTTCTTTCCAATCCACTTAGACGCCAAGTATCTTGGCCTTCCAAGTAGGAACCATCTGAAAAACGATAAACTTGGACAGCTATTTGATTTTGTCCTACTTTAATTTGCTCCGTTATTTCAAATTCAGCTGGCGTTTTTGATCCTTGGCTATAACCAATGAACTTTCCATTAATCCACAAATAAAATGCAGACCTTACACTACCAAAATGAACAAAAATATCTTTCCCCAGCCATTCTTTTCTCACATCAAAAGATTTTTTATAAGAACCAACTGCATTATATGATTGAGGTACAAAGGGAGGGTCTACAGGAAATGGATACTCTTCATCAAGATAAATTGGGAAAGAGTGTCCTTGCAACTCCCAATTACCAGGAACATTTATATCTGACCACTTCGAATCATCAAAATCTTCATCAAAAAAATTAAGAGGTTTATCATTAGAGTTTGGGGAAAGATTAAACTTCCAACTTCCATTTAATGAGTTAAAGTTTTGCGATAACTTGGGATCATTTTGTTTTGCTAATTTTTCAGATTCATATGCAAAGAAATGCGCCCTAGCTGGTAATTTATTTATCTCAAAAATTTTTGGATTTTGCCAATCATCATTGCTTGCTCTATCACAACTTGATGAAACAAAAAGAATCATTAGAGCAACTATTATTATTTTTTTACTATGCATAATAATATTTATCCAAAACAGATCTGAAATTAAATACCAATTCATCAGCATTTTCATAGTTAAATATAATTGGAGGTTTAATTTTTAACACATTATGGTCTGGTCCATCCACACTTATTAAAACTCCGGAATTTTTCATTTCATTAGCTATTGTTTTAGCAGCATTTTTATCAGGCTTTAATGACTCTACATCGTTTATCATCTCAATACCTAAAAATAATCCCCAACCTCTAACTTCCCCAATGAATTCATAATCAGATTGCAACGCAATTAATTTTTTAATTAAATAATCACCAACTAATCTTGCATTTTTTTGTAATTCCTCATTATCAATAACATCAAGGACTGCTTGCCCGATAGCACAGGAAACTGGGTTACCACCAAATGAATTAAAATACTCCATTCCATTATTAAATTTTTCAGCAATTTCTTTAGTAGTTACTAATGCTGAAAGAGGATGCCCATTTCCCATAGATTTTCCAAGAGTTACAATATCTGGGAGTACATCACAAGTTTCAAATCCCCAATAGTTAGAACCAACTCGACCAAATCCAATTTGCACTTCGTCTGCTATACAAATACCACCAGCTTCATGAACCAATTTGAAAGATTCTTTTAAAAATCCATCTGGCAAAATTATTTGTCCACCGCAACCCATTAATGCTTCTACAAAAAATGCGGATAATTGATTGCCTTTATTTTTTATTATTTTGATTATTTTTTTTACTTCATTTATATAATCTATTGAACAATTATCACCTCTATAGACACCTCTAAATGGATCAGGCAACGGAACTGTATGAACAAAATCCGGTGGACCTGATCCTCCTTTACTATTATGCTTATAAGGACTTAAATCAATTAAGGAAGAAAGATGCCCATGATATGCTGAATCAAGAACAATTGTTTCTTTTGAATTAGAAATAGATCTAGCAATTCTAATAGCAAGATCATTTGACTCACTACCTGAGTTTGTAAAAAAACATACATCTAATCCATCTGGTAATTTTTCTGTAAGCGATTGAGCATAATGAATAATTTTTTCATCTAAATAACGAGTATTAACATTAAGCAGTTCATTTTGTTCATGTGCTGCCTCAACTATTTTTGGATGACAATGACCTACATGCTGAATATTGTTTACTGCGTCTAAATACCTTTTTCCATCTACATCATAAAGATATTGACCTTCACCTCTAGTAATATGAATTGGTTTATCATATGATAAACTTAATGATGGACTTAAAAATTTTTTTCTTAAAGTAAGAATATTCATTTTATCTAACAAATTCAATCAATTGATTTGCCCATTTATTAAGGTCTTCATTTAACATTTTTTTCAAAAATTTTCGGGCTTTCATCTCAGATACAATCAAATATTTATTTTCAGGAAAAAGCTTTTTCCTGTAAACTGCCATCGTTATTGAAATACACAGCCTCATACACATTAAGTATATTATAGAATTTAATTCATGTTTGTTTAAAGGATTCAATTCGTGATATCCTTTTAAAATAGAAGCCACTGATGAAAAAGGATCATCATTGTCAATAGCAACATAAGCCATACAAACTGCAGGCTCCAATGCTCTATAAGAATAGATCATATCACCATAGTCAATTATCCCAGATATTTTTCTATTCGCATTGATAATTACATTCTGATCATTCCCATCATTGTGTATGATAGCCTTAGTTAAATGGTCATCATGTGATAAAACTTCATTTTTAAAAAAATCTAAATAATAATTAATAATCTTTTTATCAGTACTATTTTTATTAATTAAGATTCTTAATTGATTTACAGATTGAACATTCCATATGAAACTTCTATGTGCTGCAGGATGATCATATCCAGCTAACGCTAAATCAAAACGTCCTAAAAATTGACCCAACTTAAATAGCAAATTATTTTTGCAATCTATATCTTTTAGAAAAGTTCCATCAATATATTTCAATAGCCTAGCAAAGCATGTTGATTTATTTTTTTTAATTTCAATTATCTCATCGCCATTATTTGAAATTTGTGGATAAGTAAGCTCGATATCACTGTCGTTATCCTTTATGTGCCTTATTGCATTATTTTGCATATCTAAGACATCTTTACTTTCCATAGAATTTGAAATTTTAAATATGAAATCACCACTAGGTGAATTGATCAAAAAATTTTGATCTCTATCACTCACTAGGGATTTTACTGATCCTGCAATTTTAAAATGTTCTTCAACTAAGTTTTGTACTTCTTTTTGGGAAAAATCAGGAGGTGGTGTATTAAAAACACTTGTCATATGAATATTTGATATAATTTAATTTGATTTAATGCTCCTTAGGTTTAGGCCATGACATCCTCAATTTCATTTATTGTCCTAGGAATATGAGGCCCAAGTATTCGATATCCATCAGAAGTTATAACAACATTATCCTCAATCCTGATACCTCCAAAATCAACAAATTTATTTAAAGAATCGTAGTTTATAAATGCGGAACTTTTATTTTCTGCCTTCCATTGATTAATTAAATGAGGGATAAAATAAATTCCTGGTTCAACTGTTAAAACAAATCCTTCAACTAATTCTTTTGCTAAACGTAAATAGGCTAATCCAAACTGGTTGCTACGATTGCTTTCTTCATTATAACCTACCAAATCTTCACCTAGTCCTTCCATGTCATGGACATCCAAACCAAGCATATGACCTAGGCCATGCGGGAAAAACAGTGCATGAGCACCTTCCTTTACAGCATCATCAGCATTTCCCTTCATTATTCCCATGTTTATTAAACCTTCTACAGCGATTTTAGAAGCAGTTAAATGAGCTTGTCTATAAGAATTCCCCGGCTTACAATAATCGAATGCTGCTTCTTGCATATTGTAAACTATATTATAAATTTCTTTCTGTAGATCAGTAAAACGACCACTTACTGGAAAAGTTCTTGTTATGTCGCTGGCATAATGCATTGGAGACTCTGCTCCAGAATCATTTAATGCAAGTTGACCTGAACACATAATATTATTATGATTGTGATTATGTAAAATTTCCCCACGTGTTGTAAATATTACTGGATAAGCTAATTCACGACCATTTTGTAGTGCATACCCTTCTATTTTCCCAGCAATTGTTTGTTCTAAAATGCCATCACTAGTTTGACGCATAGCTAATTTGTGCATATCCATGGTCACTTCAATTGCAGATTCTATTTCAGAAAGTTCATCTTCAGTCTTTATCGATCTTTGAGATATAACATTAATTATTAATGATTTTGATGATTCTATTTTATTATTATTTAAAATTGACTCTAAGAAGACTTGTTGATCTTGACGGTAAAGAGGCAAGTAATGAATGGTTTCATTTGAACCTAAAAGGAAAGAAGATAATTGGTTTGATGGTAATACGCTTTGGATGCCAGAAACTTCAGCCATATTTGCAATTGAGGTTCTCTCACCTTCCCAAACAATATCTTGTATTGTTAAGTCATTACCAAATAATGTTGATTCGCCAGAGCTTGTATCAATTACTAGATTTAAATCTGGGTAATCTAAACCACAGTAATAAAGGAAATTACTATCCTGTCTAAACCTGAGCCAATTCGATGGATAATTCATCGGAACCTGAGAATTGCCCATTAATAATATTTTACCATTATTTAAATTTTTGGCAAGAACTTCACGCCTATCATTATATGTCTTAGAACTAAACATTAGCTTAACCAACCTCTTTCTAACAAGTTTATAACAATTAATATTGTGGCGATAAAATAAATAAAACAAATAATAAGAACCGTTAATTTTGCAGATATTTTTTTCATAATGGCCAACTAACATTGATAGAATAACTATTTTTGATTAGAATACCACCATCATCAATTTTTTGCATTCGTTCTGTTTGAAACTCTTTACTGAATCCCAATCCAATTGTGATTCCAAGAGCAGCTCCAAAGATTACATCACTTAAATAATGCTTATTATCATGAATCCGACTTATACCTGTCAATCCAGCAAGTAAAAATGCAGGAGAACTAATCTGCCTACCATATACTTTATGCGCAACCGTTGCTGCAATGAAACTAGCTGAAGTATGGCCCGAAGGAAAGGATCTTCTATTCGACATATCTGGGCGCATTTTACTAGTGATATATTTTATGCTGTAAGTTATTAATCCATTTGCGACCATCGCATTTGAAGCGTACCTAAATTGATCACTTTTTCTATCAATAGAGCTTAAAATAATAAATTGCCCTGCAATACCCCAATAATCACCTAACTGAGCAAAATGTGGATTTAACAAATTCCCATTATAGTTTTGTTGAAATTTTCTTTCATACTTTTTTGTTAGTACAGCGCCAAGAAAACCTGATAATAAAATTATCCTTGATTGATCATCATTTAAGGTTGAAGATATACCAGTCTGGATATTATTCATTGAAATCTGATATCCTTCCAAACTAGAATAAAAAAATGTAGTTGATATAATAAAATGAATCAATAATAAGCTTTTTTTCATCACTAAAATTACAGAATTATGATCAGCACTAATAAGTTATTACAGATATTGAATAATAATTAAATTTGACCCTGATCATTAAACAAAATCAATGCACCCATTAAAACAGTTAGTTCATAATTCAGATTTAATGAATTCCTTAGCTAAGGAATATGGTACTCCTTTATATATATATGATGCCTCACGTATTAGAGATAATGTTAATATAATTCAAAATTCACTATCAAAATATTTTGATAAGTTTCATATATGTTATGCAATTAAGTCAAATAGCAATCCACACTTAATTAAAACAATGCTAGATGCCTTCCCTAAAATGGGTGGAGATTGTTCAAGCCCCGGTGAAATATATGCTGCTGAACTTGCTGGTATTAAGCTATCTAATTGTATTTATACTGGTAACTATGAATCTGAAGTTGATTTATCTAAAGCACTTGAAAAAGGATGTAATATAAATTTAGATGACACTACATCTCTTGACCGTTTAAAAAAAATAGGACTGCCAGAAAGAATATCTTTTAGATTAAATCCAGGTTTTGGTAAAGGTACTTTTTCACAAATTACTACTGCTGGAACAGAAGCAAAATTTGGTATTCCAATTGAGAGGATAACTGATGCTTATCAAAAAGCAATAAATCTTGGAGTAAAAAAATTTGGTATGCAATGTATGGTCGGTTCTGGAAATTTAGATGAATCACATTTTATTGATGTAATTTCAACAATTATTAAGCAAACAAAATCAATTAGCTCAAAACTTGGTATAAAGTTTGACTTCATAAGTATGGGTGGAGGTTTTGGCATTCCTTATAAAGATGATGAAACTCCAATTAACTTTGATAGGCTTTTTTCAAAATTGTCAGATATTTTTTATAAAAACTATAAAAATAGAATGGATTCACCAGCACTTTGGATAGAACCAGGAAAATCAATTATAGGTGATACAGGTATAATCCTATCAAAAGTTACAGGAATCAAAAAAAGCTATAAAAATTTTATCGGTATAGATGCAGGAATGGAAACATTAATGAGACCAGCTTTATATGGTGCATATCACCGTATTTATAAAATAGGTAATAAAGAAGATCATAATGGTACCTTTGATTTTACAGGACAAATTTGTGAAAATACTGATCGAATAGCTATTAAAAGGTCATTCCCTAAAGTGAATGAGGGAGATATTATTTCGATTATGGATGTAGGTGCATATGGGTATTCAATGTCTCATAATTTTAACACTAGACCACGAGCTGCTGAAATATTAATTGATAAAGATTCGACTCAACTTATTAGAAAAAGAGAAACGATTAACGATATTTTTGCGCTTTGTAATGTCTAAAGTTTTAATACCAATAATATTTTTAACATTTCTAGTCGGTCAAGATAATTATAAAAGCATTCATCAAATAGAATTGGATTTTAATAAAGAAAATTATCTTGAGCCATTATTCAAGCCCTATTTTGGACCTGCAAACCCAATACAGCCAAAAAAAATCAAATCATCGAAAAAAGTTTTTGGATATCATCCATATTGGCAAGGGACTAAATGGCAATCATACAATTATGAATTACTTACTACAATTGCATATTTTTCTGTTGAAACAAATGCTAATGGCGATTTAACTAATCTGCATGGTTGGCCAGCAACTGATCTAATAAATAAAGCACATAGCCATGGAGTGGAAGTTGTTTTAACTGTTACATTATTTGATAAATCGGAAATTGAAACTTTATTAAGCACTAAAAACTATAGAGACCGATTGATCAATAACTTAAATAAACAAGTAATTGACGCAGGCGCTGATGGCATAAATATTGATTTTGAATCATTCCCATCAAGTCAAAAAGAAAATCTAGTTACTTTTGTTAAGGACCTTCGAAGTACGTTAAGAAATTCAATCTCAAATGCAAAAGTCACTCTTGCAACGCCTGCTGTTGATTGGGATAATGCCTGGGATTTCAATGCTTTAGCTATTGAAAGTGATGGCCTCTTTATTATGGGGTATGATTATCATTGGAAAGAAAGTACTAATGCGGGTCCTGTCTCACCACTAATTGGTGGTACATATAATGTAACAAATACCTTAAACACATATTTATCAACTACTAATAATAATTATGAAAAACTTATTTTAGGAATTCCATACTACGGATATAACTGGCCAACATCGTCTGATGAGAAAGGAGCTAAAACCACAAATAGTGGCACCGCAGCATATTTTTCAGAAGCTGAGACAAAAGCACTATCCTATGGAAAAATATGGGACTCTTCTTCAGAGACGCCATGGTTCAAATATCAAAATCCAATATGGAATCAAACATGGTATGATGATAGTCTGTCCATATCAAAAAAATATGATTTAGCATTATCTAAAAACTTAGGTGGAATTGGAATTTGGGCTTTAGGGTACGATGAAGGATATGATGAATTATGGAATCTCCTCAAAGATAAAATAGCTGCAAAGATGCCCCCGGCAACCCCAGTCAATTTTAATATTATAAATTTAGGCAATGAATCCATCCTGATCGATTTTTCAAGTTCCGAGAATGCAACTTCATTTGAAGTTAATAGAGTATTTAAGCAGAAAAATGAATCAGAGAGCTTAGGGAAGTTCACTACTTCCCCAATCCTATTACAAAATCTTTCAAATGATGAGCCTTATTTTATAAAAATAAGAGCAGAAAATGATTATGGCTCTAGCAAATACACTGAACTGCTAGGAGTTATTCCGTCGAAAAACTCATCGAAAGTTTTAATTGTTAATGGATTTGATAGAGTTTATGGAACAGATAATACCCGTGATTTTATTTTACAACATGGCAATGCAATTCATAAAAATAATTATATCTTTGATTCTGCTTCTAATGAAGCGGTAATTAATGGTCATATTAAATTGAATGACTACAAAATAATAGATTGGATTCTTGGTGAAGAAGGAGCGGCTACTTCTTCATTTGACGAAAAAGAGCAATCTCTTATAGAGGAATTTCTGTTCAATGGTGGAAAATTATTTATTTCTGGATCAGAAATTGGATATGATCTATTTGAAAAAGGTAATATTAAAGATAAACTTTTTTATGAAAAGTTTTTGCGAGCTGAATACAAGGTTGATGCCGTAGGTGGCAAACAGGAAAACTATAATATAATTGGAACTCCAGGCGCTTTATTTGATGGATTAAATTTTTCTTTTGATGATGGAACTCATGGGACTTATGATGTGGATTGGCCAGATGGAATTAAACCAATTTTAAATTCTGAAATTAATTTAAAATTCGAAGGAGTTGATTATATCGAACAAGGTGGTGCTGGAATATCATTCAGAGGTGAATTTGGTGGGAGTCCATTATCTGGAGGACTAGTTTATATCTCTATAGGCTTTGAAAGCATATATCCAGAAGAGACAAGAAATGAATTAATGGGTCGAGTTATGAATTATTTAGACGATCCATTAGCATCTATAGACAAAAATCAAATAATTATACCAGACAAGCCTCAAATCACTGCACTATATCCAAATCCGTCAAATAAATCAATCACCATTGAATTTAAAATAACTAAGATTAAAACCATTGCATATTTAACAATTACTGATATTATGGGAAGAGAAATACATAAAATGTCAGTGCAATCATTATCAGCAAAAAAACAAAAATTCAATTGGAATGGAAATTTACAAAATGGGAATGAAGCACCCTCAGGCGTTTATATTGCCAACTTGTCGCAGGATAAATACATTGTTACAAAAAAGTTTACTTTATTAAAATAATGAATAAAGTATTTTTGTTAATTACACTTTTTGCAATAGGATGTACACAGCAACCTAAATCTATCCATCAACTGGAATCAGAAAAAAATAGAAATAAACCAATTGTTAATCTATCTAAGGTAGAACTAGGACTAGATATTCTTTTTGATGAAAAGATTGAACTAATTAAAAATAAATCTATCGCATTAATCACGAATCATTCTGGATTGGATAATAATGGAATACCAAATTATAAAAGGCTGATGGATCAAAAGGATGTGGATTTAAAAATTATTTTTTCTCCGGAACACGGTCTATTTGGAGAAGCAGCAGCAGGTGAAAAAGTTAATTATAGTGGACGATTGGAAGATCTCCCTCCAATCGTTAGTCTTTATGGAAGTATAAGAAAACCAACTATTGACCAACTCTCAGGCGTTGATCTAATTATTTATGATATTCAAGATGTTGGAGCAAGATTTTATACATATATAAGTACATTAGGATTAGTCATGGAAGTGGCTTCTGAGCTGGGCATTCAAGTCTTGGTCCTTGATAGACCGAATATAATTAATGGAGTTGCAGTTGAAGGTCCTCTGCTAGATCTATCCAATCAATCTTTTGTAGGATACTATCCTATACCAATTCGTTATGGACTTACTATTGGAGAACTTGCAGCAATGATAAAAGGTGAAAAATGGATAAGTGGTTCTCCTGAATTATTGGTAATTAAAATGAAAAATTGGAAGCGGAATTATTGGTTTGATGAGATCAATTCGTTATGGACTAACCCTTCGCCTAATATACCAAACCTCGAAACAGCTATACTTTACCCTGGCATGTGCTTACTTGAAGCTACAAATGTAAATGAGGGTCGAGGAACAACAAAGCCATTCAAACGATTTGGAGCACCTTGGATAAATAATCAAAAACTAGCGGTAGAATTAAATAATCTTAATCTACCTGGAGTAGTATTTAAACCAATTACTTATATTCCAATTGATATAAAAGGTATGGCAAATAATCCTAAATACAAGAATCAAGTTTGCAATGGTGTAGAAATGATGATCACAAACAGGAATAATTTTAATAGTGTAAATACAGGAATCGCAGTTATCTCACTCATTTCAAAATTTCATTCTGATAAATTTGAAATTAATGCACCAAGTATGAATCGATTGTGGGGAAAAAATAACTTCCCAAATATCCTTAATTCAAATGATAACTCTACAAATAATGAACAGATAAGAATTTTTCAGGAATTGTCAAAAAAATACTATTTTTATGATTAAGTCCCTAATCATTCTATTGTCATTATTTATATTAAGCTGTTCAAATCCTCCAAATATTTATAGAACTAATGGAACAGTATTTTTAAAAAAAACAATTAATAATATTATTAATTCCTCAAACCTCTCTACTAACCTTGGTATAAAAGCAATTTCATTAAAAACAGGTAAAACATTATTTGACCTTAATAGCAATTCATTGTTTAACCCTGCTAGTAATAATAAAATTTACACTTGTCTTTCAGCGCTAGCTCTGTTGGATACAAATTATTATTTTAAAACAGAAGTTTTCCAAGATGGAAATGATTTGTATCTGGTTGGTGGGGCAAACCCGGACCTAACATTAGATGAATTAGATTCCTTGGCATTAGTTATTTCTTCAAAGATTTCAGGTAAAAGAAATTTGATTTTAGATGATTCAATTTTAGATCAAACTATTTATGGGAAAGGATGGATGTGGGATGAAGGATCTTGGTGGTATGCCGCGCAAATTAGTGCGCTTTCAGTGAATGATAATTGTGTGGATTTCATTATAAAGCCTGGTGAGTTAGGAGAAAATGCCATAATTCAAACTAAACCTGAATCGAACTATTACAAAATTATAAACAATTCAATTACTGTAGATGATACAACTGATTTTAAAGAGTTCAAAATTGATCGTGACTGGCAAGGTGGCACAAACACATTTACAATTTCTGGCAATATTTTAGATACAACATCTATTGATACCATTTATAGGAACATTCATGATCCAACATATTATACGGGCAATCTATTTATGGAAGCGTTAGGTAGAAATAAAATTGATATTTTATCAATTAAAAAAGGAAGAAAGAAAAATTCCGCAAAAAGAATTGGCACACATCAATCAAAAAAATTAAAATACTCCTTAAATAATTTGATGGTAGAAAGTGATAATTTAACAGCTGAATTAGTTCTTAAAATCATTGGATTCGAATCAAATCAATTACAAGGTGATTGGAAAAATGGACTTGTAGAAGTAAGAAAATTTTTAAATGATATAGTTGGTCTTGATACAACATCTTTTTCTATTACTGATGGGTCAGGTATATCAAGATATAATTATTCAAGCCCTAATCATTTTGTACGTACCCTCTCTTGGGCATATAAAAACAAATCTATTAAAAATAATTTTATAAATACCTTACCTAGAGGTGGAGAAGAAGGAACTTTAAAAGAAAGGGACTTACCATCAAATGCATATATGAAAACAGGTTCATTATCAGGTGTGTCGACATTATCAGGGTACATAATTAAGAATAGTTCAGAGCCTATTGTTTTTTCAATTCTAATGAATGGATTTGAAGGATCATCTGAACCATACAATAAATTGCAAGATCAAATTGTAAGAGCTTTATCGGAGTATAAATGAAAAAACTTAATTTCATAATATTTTTCTCAATCTTCATGTTCATAGGATGTGCAAAAACTGAGTTAAAGGATCCATATATATTTGTTTTAGGAGTTGCTCAAGATGGTGGTGTCCCCCATGCTGGATGCTCGAAAATTTGTTGTATTGAGCGTTGGAACGACCCAAAGAAAAAACTAATGGTTGCTAGTTTAGGAATTGTTGATCCAAATACAAATGAAAAGTGGATGATTGATGCAACTCCTGATTTCCCTAAACAATTTGAGATATTAACTGGGAATGATCAAAAACAATTAAAAGGTATCTTTTTGACGCATGCACATATTGGTCATTATTCAGGTTTGATTCATTTAGGCAGAGAGGTAATGGGCTCAAGTGCGATTCCAGTTTATACTATGCCAAAAATGAGTAACTTTTTAAGTAATAATGGACCATGGAATCAATTAATTAATCTGAATAATATTAATATTAAAAAATTAAAAGATGGAAAACAGATTAAATTAAATGATCAAATATCTATTACTCCATTTATAGTACCTCATCGAGATGAATATTCTGAAACTGTTGGGTTCCAAATTAACGGACCAAAAAAATCAATGATTTATATTCCAGATATAGATAAATGGCAAAAGTGGGATCAAAATATAGTAGATATTATAAATAAGAATGATTTAGCAATGATTGATGGATCATTTTATCAAAATGGTGAAATACCAGGAAGGGATATGTCTGAAATCCCACATCCATTTATTGTAGAGTCAATGGATCTAATGCGCTCAATAGCAAAAAATAACAAAATTTATTTTATTCATTTGAATCATACAAATCCTGCTTTAGTTCAAGATTCTGCTGCTCAAAAAGAAATTATTAAATCAGGTTTTAATATTGCTGAGTTTGGAATGATCTTAAATCTTTAAATTAAATTATGAGAATTATAACATTTATTTTATCATTTTCATTTTGTTTTTTTGGTTGTGCATTAAATACAGACTTCGATGATTTAGGACTTATACCTAAACCAGCACTCATAGAACGTAATTCTGGTGAAACAATTCTGGATGATGATTGGACAATTAAGCATAATGGGAGTCATCCAGACCTCGAGAATCTAAAAAATACTTTAACTCAAAATCTTAATTCTTTTCATGAAATAAAACTAAATGATGATTCAGAAAAAGTAATTTCATTAATTATATCATCTGATGATAGTTTAAATACTGAAGGATATGTGCTGAGCATTTTTAATGATGAAATCAATATTTTTGCAAATTCACCTAATGGGATCTATTACGGCATACAAACGCTTAATCAAATCTTAGATTCCGGTCAAAAGTCAAATAAGGGTATAACAATCTTAAACATGAAGATTGTTGATGAGCCGAGGTTTAAATGGAGAGGAATGCATTTAGATGTTGGTAGACATTTTTTTGATATTTCATTTATAAAAAAATATATCGACTATATCGCTATACATAAAATGAATATCTTTCACTGGCATCTTACAGAAGATCAAGGTTGGAGAGTTGAAATCGATTCATATCCAAAGCTTACTGAAGTAAGTGCATTTAGAGATGAGACATTAATTGGTCACTATAGAGATGAACCAAGGAAATTTGATGGAAAAAAATATGGTGGTTATTACACTAAAGATGAGATGAAAGAGATAGTCGAGTATGCAAGGAAAAGATATATAACTGTTGTTCCTGAAATAGAAATGCCCGGTCATTCTAGAGCAGTCTTAGCAGCATATCCAGAGCTATCATGCACTGGAGGACCACATACTGTCGCTAAACTTTGGGGAGTACATAAAGAAGTTTTTTGCGCTGGAAAAGAATCTACATTTGAATTCCTTGAAAAAGTTCTAATTGAGGTATCTGATATATTTCCAGGAGAATATATCCATATCGGTGGAGATGAATGTCCTAAGGATCGCTGGAAAGAACATGAACTAGATCAGCAAAGAATGAGAAAAGAGGGACTAGATAATGAAAATGAATTACAAAGTTATTTTATAAAAAGAATAGAAGGTATTTTAAATAAGTTAGGCAAGCGACTTATTGGTTGGGATGAAATTCTTGAAGGTGGATTAGCTCCTGGAGCAATTGTTCAGTCTTGGCGTGGAATGGAAGGAGGAATTTCCGCAGTTGATGCTGGGCATGAAGTGATTATGTCACCAACTTCACATGCATATTTTGATTATTATCAATCAAAAGATAGACTTGATGAGCCTCTTGCAATTGGTGGTTATTTACCATTAGAAAAAGTATATCAATTTGAACCAGTTCCTGAAGAGATTGACTCTGACAAAGAACATCTAGTGCTAGGAGGGCAAGGTAATCTTTGGACAGAATACATTTCTTCATCTGATAAAGCAGAGTATATGGTCTTACCTAGGATGAGTGCTATGGCAGAAGTACTTTGGAGTCCTAGAGTCTTATTGAACTATAGAAGTTTCAGTAACAGGATGAATTGGCAGTATTTCAGATATGATAGAATGGGCGCAAAATATAAAAAGTATAATTAGGTAGCCTATTCACTAACATTTTTTCTTGAATAATGTTCAATAAAAACTTGGGCAAAAATTGTAATAACAATATTAGTTACTACGGACACTAGAATAAACCACGTCCAAGATAAACCAATCAGTTTAAGATAAAATACAATTAAAAAACTTGAGACTAAACCTAGGAGCAAACTGTATTTATTAAATTTTCTATCTAATCGACTTAATAAAAATAATCCTAGTAATCCGCCATAAGTAAATGATGCAATTTGAAGGCCAACAATTACAATTGCTGAATCACTTTCATCAAATAAGAGTGCAATTAATATCAAAATCATCCCCCAAAGCAAACTTATAAATTGAGATTCTTTAATTGTTTTATTTCCACCCATCCAATCATTTATCACAGAAGACGACAGAGAGTTAATTGAGGAACTTAAGGTTGACATTGCTGCAGATAGAACACCAGCTAATAGTAGACCTTTAACTCCAACTGGTAGATAATTAATAATAAATGTTGTGAATTCACGATCTTGTTCTAACTCAGAACCATTAAACAAAATAAATATTAATGAACCTGCAAAAAGAAAAATAATGAATTGGATAGCTACAAAAAATCCACTACCCACCATAGCTTTTTTAGCTGATGACAAGTCTTTTGTCCCAAGTACTCGCTGGACCATCATATAATCTACGCCATGGGAAGAAAAAGATAACAATATGCCACCAAGTATTGCGCTTATAAAAAAATATGGATTTATAAGTGGATTACCATAAAAGTCAAATATTGATAACTTTGAACTTTCATAAAGATATTTAATTGATGACAAAAAAGATTGATCTAAGTAATTCAAAATAAAAAATATAGATAGGATACCGCCCGTGAGATATAAAATAAATTGCAGACTATCTATCCATACTATGGTTCTTATACCACCACTTAATGTATAAATAAGAGTTACTAAACCAATTATAATTACAGAAACTGGTAATGACCAACCCGTAACTAACTGAACAATTACCGCGGTTGCAAGAAAACGTACGCCATCTGCTAAAACACGGGTTATCAAAAAGACACCGGAAGCAGTTTTTTGAATTTCTATGCCAAACTTATTTCCTAAAATTTCATAAATGGATGAGACTCCATATTTGAAATACTGAGGTAATAAAAATATACTTACCATTATTCTTCCAATGATATAACCAATAGATAATTGAAGAAATGCCCAATCTCCTCTATATGCTAGACCGGGGACACTAATAAAAGTAAGCACTGATGTTTCTGTAGCTACAATTGAAAACATTGCAACTGGCCAAGGCAAATTTCTACCACCAAGAAAATAATCATCTGATGATTTATTAAATTTGCTTTGCCATATTCCATAAAAAGCAAACCCCCCAAGAAAAGAACATACAATTAAAAGATCAATCCAATGCAAAAGATCAACTTTTTATTGGGTTAAATGAATAAATAAGAATTCCATCAAAACGTGGATTATCATTTATAAAATAATAATCCATGAAATCCATTAAAACAGTCTTTTTAAATTCTGCTGAAGCATGAATAATATTCTTTTGATCTATAATCATGCCTTCATGAGCAACAACTAAACCCATTTTAAAATAACTTTCTTTTACGAATGCAACTCCAGCAATTGATGGTAAGTTATTTAATAAATAATTATCTATCATACTATTTGGAATAAATTGAATCGTGGTATTTTTTTGCCAGTTCAATTTTAAAAATTCTTTTCCATCTTCTTTTCTATTTAATGTGAGTTTTACAGTTTTTAAATCATCATCCTTAATTAGTGAAGAAGTTATATTTATAGTAGAGGGATTATCTTGTATTCTGTCCGTAGTAAAGTGCCACCTACTTTTATAGGTAGGAACTGAGACGCCATTATCCGTTGGTTTGTAATGGATATCAATTAGAGTTTCTTTTGCCTCATCCCAATTATAGCTCTGAACACTAGCTAAGCTCGTCAAGATATGCACTGTACAATCTGAAACATCGAGCCGAAAAATGGGATCTGTATCTTGACCACTTTCTTCGCCAAGACAAAATAATTCGTAAGGTTTTCCTACTTGCCAAATCGCAAATGCTTTAAGTCGGTCGTGAAAGTCTGGAAATTTTTTGTGAAACTTTGGAAGAATATTAGAAATTTCTTTTTCATTTAATTCCCATGGCTTTGGCAAAGTTTCAATCCAACTATATGATTTATTACATCCGAAAGAATACAATAATAAAAAAACTGATATTTTTTTAATCAAAAAACTATTCAATTCTCTATCCATCTTTCACGCCACTCAAGATCATTTCTTTTTTCAGAAAATCCCAATTCCTCATATACAGAAGAATGGATTTTTTGGCGCCAATCAAAATAATTTGGATTTTTATAATTGCGATTAGGATGCACCGCATTAGTTAAAAGAATTACAAATATTTGATTTTCTGGATCAATCCACAATGATGTTCCAGTGAACCCAGTATGACCAAAACTACTT
>CESD01097507.1_pt1 | contig 19509 bp, 20 predicted proteins | sample 531191 | NCBI WGS metagenome assembly CESD01 (sample SAMEA2622021, study PRJEB7988) | marine metagenome | biome: marine biome (ENVO:00000447); feature: deep chlorophyll maximum layer (ENVO:xxxxxxxx); material: "saline water (ENVO:00002010), including plankton (ENVO:xxxxxxxx)" | depth 188 m
ATATGAACTCTAATCTGATGGGTTCGTCCTGTTTCTAAAGAAACATCCAATAATGAAAAATTTTTAAATTTTTTATGGACCTTAAAATGTGTGATTGCTTCTCTACCGCCTTCTTTAACACAAAATAACAATCTATTTTTTGGGTGCCTTCCAATAGGTTTATCTATTGTATTGCCAGCTATTGGTTGTCCATGAACTAAAGCATAATAATTTCTTTTTATTTTTCTTGTTTGTATAAGATCAGTTAGATTCGTATGTGATTCAAGTGTTCTAGCAATAATCATTAAACCACTTGTATCTTTGTCTAGCCTATGAACTACCCCATATCTAGGTATTTTTTTCTGATCAGGGTACATGTATAGCAATCCATTTATCAATGTTGAATCTTTTTGTCCTGCTCCAGGATGAACTGTTAAACCCGCGTGTTTATCGATAATCAAAAGGTCATTGTTTTCAAAAACAATATTTAGATTAATATCTTGAGGAAGGTCTGCATTATTTGTTTCTAGATCAAATTCTATTTTAATTTGATCGCCAATCTTTGTCTTATAGTCACGCTCTACTCTCTTTCCATTGACAAGAACTTTACCTTCATCAATTAAGCCTTGAACTATTCCTCTTGATAATGAGTCAAAGTTTCTAGAAAGAAAGATATCAATGCGATTATTAGCATTCTCTTCGTCAATTTGGAATCTTTTTGATATCATTGTTTTTTAGTTTAATGCATATAAATAATTTTCATGAAAAATAAATTTACTTTAACTTTATTAGCTTTGCTTCTAATTGGTGGCTGCTCTAGCATCCAGGAAGAAGAAAGAGAAGAGCCAGAAGTAATACTTTATAAGCAGTCTCAAGATAGGATTAATGCAAAGAATTTTATCGGTGCTGTTGAATCTTTAAGCAGAATAGAAAGATTCTATCCATTTGGAGTATATGCAGAACAAGCTCGTGCAGATCTAATATATGCATTCTATATGAGTGGAGATTACGACAATGCATATGCTTCATCAGAAAAATTTATTCGTCTTTATCCACGAAATACAAATATTGATTACGCGTACTTCATGAGAGGTATGACTGGTTATTATGAAGATGATGGTTTATTGAGTAGTGTTTTTTCACTCGATCTTTCGAAAAGAGATGTTTCTACTGCAATGAAATCTTATGCAGATTTAACGGAGTTCATGATTAGATATCCAGAAAGTGAATACGTAGATGTTGCTAGAGAAAGATTGATATTTTTAAGGAATCTTATAGCAAGCAGTGAATTAGATGGAGCAGAATATTACCTGAAAAGAGGAGCCTATCTTGGTGCTCTTAATAGGGCAAATTATGTATTAAAAAATATACCTGACTCAAGTGAAAAAGATCGAGCTCTTAGAATAATGAAAGAAGCTTATGAAAAGCTAGGCTATGATGAATATGCAGAAGAAATCGTAGCATTTGAATCTAACTAAAAAATGAACTTTCTTATTGCTGGAGTTATAGCTCCAATAGCATATTTCCTAATTAGATACATCGTAAAAAGTTTTGTTATGAGTCTAATAGCGTCTGCAAAAAAAAATTCCAATGTGAAAAATATGGTCCAATGTGAAAAATGTAAAATGTTCTTGGATGAAGATGAGCTTTTTGAGAAAAATGGCAAACTACTCTGCAGAAAAACCGAATGCAATAAATAATGCCTTATATTCGAATAATCTCAGGAAAAATTGGTGGTAGAAATCTAAAGACATCTGATAATAAAAATTTAAGACCTACTCCGGCCAAAATGAGAGAGCAACTATTTTCTTGGCTAAGACCATTAATTAATGATTTTATATGTCTTGACCTTTTTGCAGGAAGTGGTGCATTAGGATTAGAGGCTATATCTAATGGCGCTCAAAAAGTAATTTTTATTGAACAAAATCAAGATATTTATAATTGTCTCAAGAGAAATTGCTCAGAATTAAATATACTTGAAGAAGTTGAGCTATATCGTCAAAGTGCTGAAAATTATGTTCGTAGAGTTAAAGATATTAAATTCGACTTAATATTGCTAGATCCTCCTTATAATAGGAATTATATCAATATTCTCCTACCAAAAATAATAGAAAAATTTGTAAAAAACGGTACTTATATTTTTATTGAAATGAATTCTTATGACGAAGAGGTTTATCATGAGGATATGAAACTTTTGAAAGAAGCTTCTTCAGGAGATTCAACAGGACGGCTTTATCAAATCAATAAATGAAAATAGCGACTAGATCTTCAAAACTAGCCTTAGCTCAAACATCTTTTTTTGAAAGTTGGGTATCGAAAGAGCCTGCAGAAATTATTGAAATAAAAACTGAGGGTGACAAAAAAAGTGCTATGGGTGAAGTGCTTTTTGATAAAGCAAACTTTGTTAATGATATAGAAAAAATTTTATTGGATGATGGCGCAGATGTAGCCATACATTCTGCAAAAGATATGGCTGCATCCAAACATCCAGAATTAGATCACTTTTTCTTTGGGCCAAAATCTAGATCAGATCTGTTAATTTTTAAAAAAGGTGTTAATCCTGTCTTTGAAAAAGATATGAAATTAGGCACTTCCAGTTTAAGAAGAAAATTGCAAGCAAAATTCTATCTTGGAGCTGAGAATATTGTGCCTCTTAGTGGGAATGTTGATACAAGAATAAACAAGCTAAATAAGGGCCTATATGATTGCATTATTCTTGCTAAAGCAGGATGTCAAAGACTGGAATTAAATTTTGAAGATTTGAATTATTTAGAACTAAACCATCTTTCTTGCGCAGGTCAAGGTGTACTAGCCGTTCAATATAAACCAGGCAATGAGTTTGCAAAAGAATTTATCCTAGAATGGAAACAGAATTTTCTTCAGAGAGTAATTCATGATGAAACTGAAATGGAAAAAAAATTTTTAGAACAAATTAATGCTGACTGTAATTCTGCGATTGCAGTTAGAGCTGATCATGTTGGGCCTAAAGGTGTAGACAAAATAATAAGAGGTGAAATATATGGATTAAATGAATATATTTCTTTTGTAGGTAAATCTAATCATATTGATACAGCTATTACTGACGCGATTAAGATATTAGAAAGCAAAAATGGTTTGGAGCTGCTTAATGAACATAATTGATACCAAAGCCGAGAATAATTTAGGGTTCTTAAAAACAACATCTATAAAAAATATCCCTTTATTTAGATTGGAACCGCTTGATTATGAATTAGAAAATGGCAATTTTACTGAAATTATTTTTCAAAGTAGTCCTGCTGTTGATTTTTTTAGAGATCATGGTTTGCTGATAAATAAACAGATTTACTCAATGGGTCAAGCTACTAGTGCGACTCTTGAATCAAAAGGATTAATTTCTTTAAATCCAAAATCTCCAAGTTCTGAAGGGTTAATTGAGCTTCTAGAGCAGCATAGAGGAACAAATCCAAGTTATTTAGTTGTAAAAGGTCAGGAAGGCTTAACAAAAATTTCTGATTACTTAAAAGAAAGGGGTATGCAAGTAAAAGAAATAGCTTGCTATAAGAGAATTAAGTTTGAGTCATATGAAAATATCAAAGAAAATTTTTATAAAGCTGATGCCATAATATTTCCAAGTAATTTTTCAGCAGAAATATATTTTCAGGAGATACATTGTGCCGAAAGTAAAGCTATTTTTTTTGGAATATCTAGAAGAATAATTAATAGTATTAATTCATTAGGACATAAAGCTCATATGCTAGATTATTTTTCTGATGACTTAGAAAGTTCGATTATCAAAACTATTTCTTCACTTTAGATTTAGTCATTGAAGCAAAAAATTCTTCATTAGTTTTTGTATTCTTAAGTTTTGAGATTAAGAATTCTGTAGCAGCAACTTCTTCCTGTTCACTAAGAACTTTTCTTAACATATGGACACGGGTAAGTTCATCTTTATCAACCAAAAGATCTTCTCTTCTTGTGCCAGACCTAAGAATGTTAATCGCTGGAAAAACCCTTCTTTCAGCAATTTTTCTTTCAAGATGGACTTCCATATTACCTGTTCCTTTAAATTCTTCGTAGATGACATCGTCCATTTTGGAACCTGTTTCAACTAGTGCTGTAGCTATTATTGTCAGGCTTCCACCTTCTTCAATGTTTCTTGCAGCTCCATAGAATCTTTTTGGTCTTTCAAGTGCATTTGAATCAACTCCACCAGAAAGTATCTTTCCACTTGCCGGTTGAACTGTATTGTATGCTCTGCCCAGCCTAGTAATTGAGTCTAAAAGAATAACAACATCTTTTTTGTGTTCTACAAGTCGTTTTGCTTTTTCTATGACAAGATCTGCAACTTGAACATGTCTCTGTGGAGACTCATCAAATGTACTTGCAACGACTTCTGCATCTACAGTTCTTTGCATGTCCGTGACTTCTTCTGGCCTCTCATCAATTAACAGAACAATTACATGTGTTTCTGGACTATTTTTAACAATAGACTGTGCGAGGTTTTGCAATAGTAAAGTTTTACCTGCTTTTGGTGGGGAAACAATTAAACCCCTTTGGCCTCTTCCTATAGGTGCTACAAGATCAATTATTCTTGGAGAAATATCTTCAGAACTACCTGAACCAGTTTCTAATCTAAAACGATCATCTGGAAATAATGGTGTTAAATTTTCGAATGCAATTTTTTCCTGAGTTTTTGAAGGTTCATCATCGTTTATGGTATCAACTTGTACTAATGCAAAATATCTTTCTTGTTCTCTCGGAGGCCTTATTTTACCAATAACAAAATCACCTGTTCTTAAATTGAATTTTCTAATCTGGCTTGGAGATACATAAACATCATCTGGACCAGCGAGGTAGGAGCCCCATGGAGACCTTAAAAAGCCGAAACCATCGGGTAAAGTTTCTAAAATTCCTCCGCCTAATAATTCTTTGTTGTCTTTTGATATGGTTTTAAGAATATTAAAAATTATATCGGCTTTTTTTTGTCTTGAAACATGCTTAAGTCCATGTTCTTCTGCTATAGCTAGCAGTTCTTTTGTATTTTTTTGTTTTAATTCTAATGTGTTCATAAGTTTTTAAATTGAATTGTGAAAGGAGTCTGGAATCTCTAAGAGATTACTCTAAATCATTTTAGAGAGATTTAAAAGTTTCTAGTAACTAAATCCTCTAATTCTTCTAAACTGACAGCCCCCATTAAACTGTCTATCATTTCTCCTTCCTTAAAAATCATCAAAGAAGGAATGCTTCTAACATTGTACTGTAAGGCTAATTCTCTATTCGAATCAACATCGACTTTACAGACTGATAAATTCTCAGAATATTTTTCTGATATTTCATCCAGCCTTGGGGCAATCTGTTTACAAGGGCCACACCACTCTGCCCAAAAATCGACGAGCACTAACTTGTTGCTCTGTAACACTTCGCTAGAAAAAGTTTCTTTATCAACTGATATTGTCATAATTTTCTGCGGTCCATCTTGCAAAATATGTAATCACTGAAGATGAACCAGCTCTGAAGAGACTTATTAATGTCTCAGGGATAACATTATGGTCAAATATTTTTTTGTCAATACCCATTTTTAACATTGAGTACTCTCCACTCACTTGATATGCGAAGATCGGAACATTAATTTTTTGATGGAGATCATTAATTATATCCAAGTATGGCATGGCCGGCTTAACCATTACAATATCAGCTCCTTCACTAATATCTAGTAACATTTCTTTATATGCTTCTTTAAGATTCTTTGAATCCATCTGATATGTTTTCTTTGAAATACCATCAGTTTGCTTAGAGCCAATAGCATCTCTAAAAGGACCATAAAAGTTTGAAGCATATTTAGCTGCATAACTTAATAAAATCGTGTCTTTAAAATTATTATCTTCTAAAGAATCTCTTATTTTCCCGATTCTTCCATCCATCATATCGGAAGGAGCAAGAATATCAGCACCTGATGAAGCTAAATTAACAGACATCTGCATTAATGACTCTAGAGTCAGATCATTATCAACTTTACCATCTAATATGACTCCATCATGTCCAGAAGCTGTATAAGGATCTAAAGCTACATCTGTAATAACAACCAATTTAGGGAAACGGTTCTTTATTTCTCTTACAGTTCTGCAAATGAGATTATCTTCCTTCAATGCTTCTGTACCAGAATGATCTTTAATATCACTATCTATGTTAGGAAACAATGCAATTGTATTAATTCCTAATTTTATTAATTCATCTATTTCCGATAAAAGATCATCTCTGGAATAGAGGTACTGACCAGGCATAGTTTTAATTTCTTGCTTCTTTTTTAGGTGCTCACATATAAATAGAGGTTGAATAAGTTTAGATCTATCAATACTGGTTTCAGATACTAGATGTCTGATTGTTTCATTTGATCTTAGTCTTCTAGGCCTAACTCTTGGAAATAGTGTTTTTCGCATGTTATCTTGTATAAGGAGAATAAGTATAACCTAGATAAGATTTTTCAATAGAAATTTCACTTAATTTCTTTATTTCTAGGCACTAGCATAGAATAAAATTAACTATTTTTATTATATAATTGTTGTTAAAATGTAGTTAAATTCATTGAATATGTAGTTAAATTCATCTAAAATTACAAAATGAAAATTTTAATAGTAAATGGTGTAAATCTAAATATGCTTGGTAAAAGAGAGCCAGACTTATACGGTAATGAAACATTAAAGGATCTTGAAAATAGGTTAAATTCACTGAAAAGTGGTGCTGAACTTCATTTTTTTCAAAGTAATTCTGAAGAGGAAATAATAGAGAAAATTCATTCACATAAGAAGGAAAAGTATGATTATGGCATTTTTAACTTTGGAGCACATACACATACTAATATTGCCATAAGAGATGCCATACTTTCCGTGAAGCTTCCTTTTTATGAAGTACATATAAGCAATATTTACGCTAGAGAAGAATTTAGACATCACTCTTTCTTCAGTGATATTGCTATAGGTTCTATTGTTGGATTTGGTCTAGATGGTTATGAATTTGCTTTAAAAAAAATAATAAGGGGGAAAGATGGATCTTAGAAAGATAAAAAAACTTATCGAAATGCTTCAAGAGTCAGATTTAAATGAGATCGAAGTTAAAGAAGGCGAAGAAAGTGTAAGAATTAATAGAAAGAAGGAAAAACATATTGTTCAATCAGTTGCTAAGCAATCTAGCAAGGCAACAAAGTCAGATGATACTGTTGATGCCGATGATTTCACTAATCTCGATGTCATCACTTCTCCTATGGTTGGAACTTTCTATAAAAAACCTGCTCCTGATAAAGATCCATTTGTTCAAGTGGGCCAAGAAGTTAAGAAAGGTGATACTGTCTGCATTATTGAAGCCATGAAAATGATGAATCAAGTCAAATCAGAATTTGATGGAACAATAATTTCTGTTGATGTGGAAGATGGCGAACCAGTCGAATTCAATCAAACCTTAATCTCAATTGAAAGAAACTAAAAAAATACTGATTGCAAATAGAGGAGTAATTGCAATTAGGGCACTAAGAGCTGCTAAGGAACTTGGTTACCAAGTTGCATCAGTCTATTCAACTGTCGATAGAGATCAAAAACATTTAAAACTTTCAGACGAAGCAATATGTATCGGTCCTGGACCTGCTAGAGATAGCTATTTAAATGAAGCTGCAATAATTGCTGCTGCAGAATTAGCAAATGTAGATGCAATATACCCTGGGTATGGTTTTTTAGCTGAAAATGCAGGTTTTGCAGAGAAATGTAATCAATCTGGATTTAAATTTATTGGTCCAAACCCTAAGGTAATTGAAATCATGGGAGATAAAATAAAAGCAAAAGAATTAGTTGCTTCTCTTGGAATACCCATAGTGCCTGGATACTCTGGAGATATTCAATCAAATGAGCAAATTAGGCCAATTGTTAAAGAAATAGGTTATCCCGTAATAGTTAAGGCAACTTCTGGTGGTGGTGGAAAAGGAATGCGTATCGTAAATAATGAAAATGAACTTTGGGATTCTATAGTTAGTGCTCAGAATGAAGCAAAACTAGCATTTGATAATGATAAGGTATTCATAGAAAAGTTTCTTGGTAATCCTAGGCATATTGAAATACAAATATTTGGTGATGGAAACGGTAAGGCTATTCATCTTTATTCAAGAGATTGTTCTTTACAAAGAAAATATCAAAAAATTTTAGAAGAAGCGCCAGCTTCAAATATTCCAAAAGAAAAATTAGATGAAATACAAAATATTTGTGTTAAAGCATGTCAAGAATTAAATTATGAAGGTGCTGGCACATTAGAATTTCTTTATGTAGATGGTCAATTCTACTTTATTGAGATGAATACAAGAATACAAGTCGAACATACAGTAACTGAAATGATTACAGGAATTGATTTAGTGCAATCACAATTAATTTTAGCTTTAGAAGGCGAATTTCAGATAGAACAACATAATATAAAAGTAAATGGTCACGCAATGCAGTGTCGTATTAATGCTGAAGATCCTGAAACTTTTATTCCATCGCCAGGAGTGATAGAAAATGTACATCGGCCAGGTGGATATCATGTAAGGTTTGAATCACAAATATACAGCGGCTATAGAGTTCCTACAAATTACGATTCTTTAATAGCTGAAGTTATAGTTAAAGATAGAGATAGAGACAAAACTATAAATAAAATGAAGATGGCATTAAATGAATTAGTCATAGATGGAATAAAAACTAATAAAGAGCTACATTTGCGTATTCTTGAAGATAGCAAATTCCAAAATGTTGACTACTACATTAAGTACCTGGAAGAAAAATTAATATAAATGAAAATAGAATATAAACATTCAGAGATTGAGAAAGATATCCAATCAAAATGGGAAAAATCTAATGCATTTACAGCAAACATAGATAAGAAAAAACCAAAGTATTATTGCTTATCAATGCTTCCATATCCATCAGGAAACTTACATATGGGGCATGTTAGAAATTATGCAATTGGTGACGCTGTCTCGAGATATAAAAGACTTAAAGGTTTTAATGTTTTACAACCTATGGGTTGGGATGCATTTGGTTTACCAGCTGAAAATGCCGCAAAAGGTAAAAACATACACCCTAAAGAATGGACTGAAAAAAATATAACGAATATGCGTGAACAATTGAAATCACTGGGTTTTAGTTATGACTGGTCAAAGGAATTAAACACTTCGGATATTTCTTACTATAAATTTGAACAAGAGCTTTTTCTTAAATTCTATGAGAAGGGACTTGCTTACCGTAAAAAATCACTTGTGAATTGGGATCCTATTGATAAAACAGTCCTTGCAAATGAACAAGTTATAGATGGCAAGGGATGGCGAACAGGAGCCGAAGTTGAACTAAAAGAAATAGATACCTGGTTTTTAAAAATAACGGATTATGCAGATGAACTAGAAGAAAGTTTATCAAGCATTGACTGGCCTGAGAATGTTATCAATATGCAAAAAAATTGGATTGGAAAATCTAAAGGGGTAGAAATTAGCTTCGCAGCAGATAATGGGGCAAAAATGAATGCTTTTACAACTAGGCCAGATACCTTATTTGGTGTAACGTTTTTTGGTATTTCACCTAATCATCCTATTGTTAAAGAATTGTCAAAAGATAATGAAAATTTAATCAAATTCTTGGCAGATATTAAAAGGATATCATCTGCTGAAGCAGACTTAGCCAAAGCAGAAAAGCTAGGTTTTAAAACTGGAATTAACATTCTTCATCCTATAACAGGTAAAAAAATACCTATATGGATAATAAATTATGTCCTGATGGATTATGGGACAGGTGCGATCATGGGAGTTCCTGGACATGATGAAAGAGATTTTGAATTTGCAAAAAAATATAAAATACCAATAACGCGAGTAGTAGATTCCAATGAAGAACTTCCATATTCTGGTAAAGGGAAACTAATAAATTCACAGGGTTTCGATGGGCTTGATTCAGAAAAAGCTTTTGATGCAGTAGTTAATGAATTAAAAAAACAAAATGCTGCTAAATTTTTATATCAATATAGATTAAGAGATTGGGGTATTAGTAGGCAGAGGTATTGGGGTTGTCCAATTCCAATAATTTATAAAGATGGAAAAGCTATACCTAGTAAGAATCTACCAGTTGAGTTGCCTATATCTCAAGATGGAAGTTATAGCCCCCTTCATCAGAATGAAAAATTTAAAAAAATAGAAGGTGAAGCTAAAAGAGAAACAGACACATTTGACACTTTTATGGAATCGTCTTGGTATTTTGCACGATATACATCAGCTACTAATGAAAAAGAAATCTTTGATAAAAATACAGATTATTGGCTACCAGTAGACCTTTATATTGGTGGCGTAGAGCATGCTATTCTTCATTTACTTTATTCTCGTTTCTTTTTTAAAGCATTGAGAGATATGGGTATAGTTCAAGGAGATGAACCTTTTAAGAAACTTCTAACGCAGGGCATGGTTCTTAAAGATGGTGCAAAAATGTCAAAATCTAAAGGTAATACAGTAGACCCAAAAAAATATGTAGTAGATTATGGAGCTGACTCAATACGAACTTTCATGATTTTTGCTAGCCCTCCTGAACAATCACTTGAATGGTCAGATAATGGGTTAGAGGGATGTCATAAATTTCTTAAGCGACTTTGGAGTCTATCAATAAAGATTAATGAAATTGATGAAAAAAAATTTAAAGAAAATGAAAATAGCCTTCTGAATGATTGTAAGAAATTATTTAAGAAAATAAATGACGACTATGAAAAAAGACTTAACTTGAATACTGTAGTTTCATCCTGTATGGAGATTCTAAATAATATTAATAAACGTTTAGATGACAAGAGCATTAATTGTACAAAAGAAGAGCTTTTTGCTGTCTATGATTTTTTATTGCTAGCCCTATATCCAATAGCTCCACATATCTGCGAAAAACTATATGAAGAAGTATTAAAAAAAGATATTTCAAAAGCAAAATGGCCCAATGATGATTTTTTCAGTGCTGATTTTTCAGATTCAAATTATCTTATCCAAGTTAATGGGAAATTAAGAGCAAATATTTTGATGCCAGTAGACTTAGATGAAGAGCAAGCAAAAGAAATAGCACTAACAAATGAAAATGTATCCAGACATCTAAAAAATAAGAATATAATTAAGATAATTTTTATTAAAAATAAATTAATTAACTTTGTTCATACGTAATTTTATATTTCTAATTATTCTTTCTGGCTGTTCATCTTTCCAGAAAATTAAAGGTACAGTTGATTTTGATGGCACCTTCACAAATTCAGATAAATTTCATTTCAAAAAATGTTTAAGCGAAATAGATGTTGATTTTAAGCTTTATGATTTAAGTGTTGCTGGATTTGCAGAAAACATTACTAGTGAAGGCTTAGAATTTAATACCAAAGTTAATGCTAAATTGTCAGCTGAGATAGATGGTTCAGAAGAAGTATTATATATGGAGTCCTCAAAAGTAAACACGACAAATTATATTTCTAGCAACATGGCAGAAGAAGAAAATAAAAGATTAAGAGAGCTACTGTTAGATGATTTCTGTGCAATTCTATTAAAAAATGCCTGAATCGAGTATTGATATAAATAAATTCTTGGAGTTAAACGAATTCTCTAATAGCAAGTTCTTAATATTTGGCGAAGAGCCTTCCCTAGTAGTTAAAGTAAAAAATCATGTTCTAGCAAAACAGGACTTAAGAATGATAGAAAAAGTGTACTTGAACATGGAACAGGAAGATTTTGAGCAAAACTTCCATCAAGCAGTACTATCTAATAGCCTTTTTAATGAAAAAAAAGCTGTGTTTATAAACTTAGATAAAAATCGTTTAAATAAAGGTTTAATTCAAGCATTTCAAACTATATCTGGAGCAGATACTAATAGTTTCATATTTATTGAGGTTAAAAGTATATCCAGAAAAACTATTTTAAAAGATGTTATTCCAATTTTTGAGTCTAGTAGTCATATTGTTGAGTGTTCAATGACTTACGATTCAAACGTGAAAGATTTCTTGAAAGCAAATCTTCCAAAAATTATAAATGATGAGAAAAATATAAATAATTTAATCAATATGTATGAAGGTAATTTTTCTTTGCTTATTAATGATCTTGAAATTCTTAAGGTGCTTGATTTAAAAAATGAAGAAGAAATCTTAAATGTTTTTAATGATAATGGAATTAGAAAAAGTTCGAGACTAATTGAACATATTAGTAAAAGGGAAACTAAAAAAGCTGTAGAGATCCTTGAATCCATGAAGAGTAATGACAGAAACTCAATTGGTCTACTTATATGGGTTTTAGCTAGAGATTGCCAGGCCTTAAGTTCATTAAAAGAAAGTAAGACTAATCTTAGGTCTTTTAATATTTGGGATAGCCAAGTTAAATGGTATAACGCACTTTCAAAAAGAGTTTCGGTTCGACAAATTAAAGAATCAATTAATAATCTCGATAAAGCAGATAAAAGTCTTAAAGGGATAATTGACGGTGATCCATGGACAAAAGCGAAAGACGTAGTCTTAGAATTATCTGCTTAATTAAATAGAGATTTAATCCAATTCCAGATAATCGCAAATAACCGTTGAAAAAAGCCTAACTCTTCGACTGATTCTAGATAAATTAAATCAGATTCATAAACAATATTATTATCCCCATCAAAAACTTTAACTGTTCCTGCCTTATCCATTGAATTGACAGGAGCAAGTATTGTTGTGTCAGCAGTTACTTCATATCTTAAAGAATCCCTTTGATCTCTCTGCAATGTTAGAACAACATCTTCAGATATTCCTACATTTACATTGTCTTTTTTTCCTGCAATGACTTGGACTGATTTAAGAGGTTCATTTTTTTCAAATAACTTTTCTGTTTTAAAATACCTAAATCCATATACCATTAGATTAGATACATCATTAAATCTTTTATCGTCTTCACTACCCAAGACAACTGCAACTAATCTCATGCCATCTTTGACAGCAGAACCTACAAGACAATATCCAGCTGACTCGGTATAACCTGTTTTGACGCCATCAAAAGTTACACTAGTATTGTCTCGCCATAAAAGTTGATTTCTATTTTTTTGGGCTATACCGGCATAAGTAAAAGATTTCTGAGAATAATGTCTATAGTGATCTGGAAAGTTTTTGATCAATTCTCCTGTTAATAATGCTAAATCATTAGCAGATGTTACATTTAATGGATCAGGCAGACCTGATGCATTATTAAATGAAGTATTCTCCATTCCTAGTTCTCTAGCATATTCATTCATTAAATAAGCAAAATTCTCTTCGCTTCCTGCTACATGTTCTGCCAAAGCTACGCTTGCATCATTACCTGATTGAATAATCATGCCTTTAATTAATTCTGAAACTGGTACTTTAGTACTCTCTCTAATGAACATCCTCGACCCAGGTGTTTTCCATGCATTTATTGAGATCTTTGGAGTATCAGTTAAATCTATAAAATCTTCTTTTATATAATCAGCAACAACATAGCTTGTCATAAGTTTTGTTAAGCTAGCAGGTTCAACAGGAGCGTCAGCATTAAAACTTGCTAAAACTTTTTTGGTATTTGGTTCATAAAGGATATAACTACCTACACCTAAATCAGGTGGGTTCGGTATTGCAGCAGATAAATTAATACTTAGAAAAGTTAGAAATATAAATTTGGTCTTATTCATAAAATTTCTTTGATATTTCCATTGCAAGCTGATGGACAGCTAAAGCATATTTACTACTTCGATTATATTTAGTTATAACCCTAAAATTGTCAAACCCTAAATAAAGTTTAGTTAAATCTTTTTGTTGAACAAGAATCGGTGAAATTAAAGATAAGTATTCTTCCTCAAAATTAAACCCAGCTTTCTTTAGCTCATCAGCGTAAATTTTTGTTCTAAAATTATTAAGATCAAATGGGAAATCTAGTTCATCTATCTGATCTTCGTCTAAGTTAGTGAACTCTCCTTTAAAATCAATTTGAATTGCAGCAGTTTTTCCTTTTATCCAGCCGTTAGCTTGCAAGTAATTAGCAACACTTGCAATACCATCTTCCTTAGACCCCAATAAATCAACAATACCATTAAGATCATAATCCACACCATACGCATTGTAGCTAGAAGGTATAAACTGGCCTAGACCTATTGCACCAGACCATGAACTCTTTATTTTTTTTGGATTTAGATTATATCTTTTAGATAAAATGAATAGTTGTATCAGTTCTTTTTGCCAAAAATTACTATTTGGTTCAAATGCTCTTGTAAAAATTGTGTCTAATGGATTATAAGAGCCGTAATAACTACCATAATTTGTTTCCATTCCAATTATTGAAGCAATATAGAATTTTGAAACTCCAAAATCTTTTTCAGCTGATTCAAATATATCAATATGTTCTTTCAAAAACATAACTCCATTATCAATTCTTCTAGAAGTCACTCTCTTGCTCAAATAATCATCCCATGTAGCTTTTACTTCTGGCTGGTTACTTCTTGCTTGAACTGCCCTATTAGATGGCTCAGCATCTTTTAGATAATTTATTATTTCCTCTCGACTTAGATCTGAGCTTTCTACTGCCATATCTATAAATTCTTGTATGTCGGCTCTTTCTAAAATTTCTGAAGAAACATTAATTGAAAAGAACAATAAGAACAGTCTTATCATCTTAAAAAATTCCTGGATGAAAAAATTAAACCAATCATTATTGAAAAGCATAACAGAGATGACCCTCCCTTAGTAAAAAAAGGTAATGGAAGACCCACTACAGGGATTAAGCCACTGACCATTAAAATATTTAGTAAAAAACTAAATCCTATAACTAAACAAAAGTAAGTCCCTAGAAAATATGGAGATAGATCATCAGTGAGTCTTTTTTGTTCCATTGATATAACTGTTGTTAATACTATAAAAAGGCCAAGCAGCATAAAAATAGATAAAACACCTAAAAAGCCAAATTGTTCTGCATAAATTGAAAAAATAAAGTCTGTATCAGCTTCAGGCAAAAAATTAAATTCATTCTGTTTGCTATTTAGGAAGCCTTCTCCAAGTAAACCACCTGAACCAATACTTATTTCAGACTGCAATATATTCCATTTTTCAGATAAATTTTGATCAGAGGAAAACCAGCTAACTATTCTACTTTTTTGATATGTAGTTAAACCAAAACTATAGATGATCGGAGATAATAAGATTCCAAATCCTGCCATACCAACAAAATAAAATTTATTCATACCACATATAAATAAAAGCATCAGTCCTAACAGTATGTAAACTAATCCTGTTCCAAGGTCTGGTTGGATAATTATTGGGATAGCAGAAATAAATAGGACTGCAAGCAGAAAGAGTGTCCTAAAAGTATTAAATTGAAAACTATAAAACCTTAGATACTGTATGACAAATAACGCAAATGTTATCTTCATAAATTCTGAAGGTTGAAGACTTAAAAAACCAAAATCAAGCCATCTTTTTGAACCTTTTACTTCACTACCTAAAAATTCTACGCTTAATACAATAATAATATTTAAAAGAAACAATACCCAGCCGACAGAAAGTATGCGATTGAGATTTATTTGATTAAAGATCAATGTCACCAGTAAAATCGCGAAAATGCTTATCAATAAAAATCTAAAAAAATAATAAATATCTATTGAGGTCACAGAATAAACTGTAAGAGAGCCGACAAGTATTATTAAGGCTAAAGAAACGATTATTGTTGCAGTTCGAAGATCAAATATCATCAATCAACTCCTCTAATACATCTCTAGCAATTGGGCCTGCGACCCTCCCTCCACTCTCACCATTCTCAACAATGACAGCAATTGAGTATCTTGGATCATCAAAAGGAGCATATCCGATAAATATTGCATGGTCCCTAAGATTAATATTTTTTCTTACTTCGTCATATTCTTCTCTTGAATTAATATCAACGACCTGAGCAGTACCGCTTTTACCAGCTAGATTTAAATTGCCAGCTTTAATTCTGTAGCCTGTTCCATTAGATGAATAAACAACATCAATTAATGCCTGATTTAATTTCACCCAATCAGCTTCTTGGATTTCAACATCTATTGAGAAATCTAATTCATTCTTTCTAACTAAATAGGGAAGCTTATATTGTCCTTTTGATGCTAACATTCCGGCAATTAATGAAAGGTGCAATGGAGTAGTCAACATATAGCCTTGTCCAATACCTAAATTTATAAAATCTCCTTTGAAAAGATCTTTACCAAAATTTTTTCTTTTCCATGCATCATCGATTAAAGGACTATATTGATGTGGATAGCAATCCTCACATAACTTTGAGCCAAATGAAGAAGATTTTAGTAATTCAACAAATTTAGATTTTTCATACTTTACGGATAAATTCATAAAAAATGGATTTGAACTTTCTACAAGTGCTTTATTTAAATCTGTATATCCATGACCACCTTCTTTCCACGCATTAAAAACTCTTTGCTCTTCTTCAAATCTAAAGAATCCATCATCAAATATTGTCTCGTCCCAACTTGTGTAAGAATTGCTAATAGCAAAGGTCGCAAATAAAGGTTTTATGGAAGAACCGGGAGGATATAAGCCCATAAATGCTCGATTGAAAAGAGGCCTTGAAGAATCATTCAAAAGTTCTTGATATTGAGAACTAGATATACCTCTAAGATCATTAGCGCTTATAGATGGTGTACTCACGGCAACTGGGATACTAAAGTCCTTTAAATCAATTACAACAATTGAACCTTTATTTCCTTGCATTAATTCATACGCTAATTTTTGAGCTTCATAATCTATAGAGATTATAATTTCATTCCCCTCTGAAAATGGCTCTTCACCAGTTATAACTCTTCTATCGCCTCTGGCATTTCTTTGAAAGAATTTTTTTCCATGCTTGCCTTGCAATTCATTTTCATACACCCTCTCAATGCCTGATTTACCTACTTTTCTCCATAATTTAGAATCATAATCATCAATCCTGGTAGAAAAGTGAGCGGCATCAGATTCAGTTAGATATCCCATATGTCCGAGTACATGAAAAAACGATGGATGAGGATCATACTGTCGCTCATAATCTTCAATAATAGAAAAGCCTGTTAAGTCTTCTCCTCTTACCAGAAATTTAGCTAATTCTTCTTGTCCTAGTTTTGTTAGAACAACTTCAGAACGTCTAAATTTCAATGACTCTTCTACTCTTGATTTAATTTCCTCAAAACTTGTTCTATCAGAGAATATATTTGAAAAAGCTTGTATAGATTTTTCGCTTGGTTTTTGTTCCAGATCTATGGCAATTGAATATACCTTTCTATCTTCTGCAAGAACTATGCCATCTCTCGATAAAATTCTTCCTCTTTTAGGGTAAATATATTCAAAGTCATTTATATTTTGTTCTCTTAGATCTCTTAGCTCTGTTCCTTTAATAGCCTGTAAATAAAAGAACCTTCCAGTAGATATAACTAGGATTATGATAAAGATGGAAAGAAGAAGTCTTGTTCTCCCTCGGTATATTGCGAATCTATTATCTTTCAATTTTGGTGATAAGGATGGTTAGTATATATACACTGTGCTCTATAAATCTGCTCTAGTAGCATTATTCTAAAAATTTCATGAGAAAATTCCATATCAGAGAAAGAAATTAATTTCTTAGCTTGCATCTTTACATTAGCACTTATTCCAAATGCCCCTCCAATTATTAAGTGTATCGTCTTGTTCTGTGAAAAAATAAGTTTTGAAAAATTTTGTGAATCAAATTTTTCTCCTTCTTTATCAAAACAGTAGTATAGATCGCTATCTTTTAATTCTTTCATTATGAGCTCACCCTCATGATTTATTATTTCTTTATTAGAGCTAAATTTTTTTTTGTGAGATAAAGGAATAATGTTGATATCTATAAGTTGTTTCATCCTTTTAATTAAATCATTCTCAAAATCTTGAATATATTTTGTTTTGTTATTTTTAATATAAATTAAATTTAATTTAATCACTTTTTGCTCGATTCCATAATGATTCAAGATCATAGTGATCTCTTGAATCTTCAGTCATTATGTTTACTAGAACATCACCGACATCAATTAGAATCCACTCATTTGATTCTGTCCCTTCTGTCCCTAAGACTTTAATCTTATTGTCTTTTAAATTATCAATAACCTTTCTTGCTATAGACTGTATATGCCTATTAGAAGTTCCTGTGCCAATTAAAATATATGACGTAAAAGAAGAGATCTTCTCAACTTCAAAAATATTTATATTCTTGGCTTTTAATTCATCTAGGGCAGACGCACATAAATCCTTGATCTGTTTTGAGGGATTAGATTTTTGCACCATTTAACTGAATTATAATGCTTAAATTAAAGAATCAAGAATAAGAGTTTGAAAACCATCAAAATTTTTATTTCCACACATTAAGATAGTTTTTTTAGATTTTTCTTTTTTTAAGAGATTATTAATTATATCTTTGGTAAGGGGTTTAGCGCTCATTCCAAATTTTTTTTCTTGCTCTTCACTTGCACTTACTACATAAGAAGAGTTTTCTTTGAAGATTTCAATTAGAGCATCATCATGTATGCCCTTCCTCATGGAATTCGAGGCTAATTCTACTATTAAAGTTATATTTTGGTTTTCTTCTTTTGCAATTTTAAGTGTCTCTTTTATTGCAGTTGGGTGATGTGCAAAATCATCAATTAATCTAAAGTGCTCGCTATCATAAATAATGTCATACCTTCTTTTTACGCCCTTATAATTTTCTAGAGATTCTCTGACTTTATCCTCAGAAATAATGCCTTCAAGCCCTTTAATTGCCATATTTCTATTAATATCGTAGATATTTTTTGTTCCTGCATCGAAAAAAACCATTTGGGCCTCAATATTCTTATTGGCTTTAATCTCATTCTGAAAAGATTTCCTTATCCCTGCAGAATTGATATAAATAACTGATTCTTTCGGTAGTTCTTGTGTAAGTTCCATAAAATTCTGTTCTATCTGACCTACATTTTCATATATGTCTGCATGATCAAATTCTATATTATTGATAAGTAAAATTTCTGGCTTGTAGTGAAAAAATTTGGGTTTTTTGTCGAAATAAGCAGTGTCATATTCATCTGCTTCAATAATAAAGTAATCAGAATCTGTTAAATTCCAAGAATTATTTAAATCCTTTGGAATTCCTGCTACTAGATAGCTTGGATTCTCATTATTATCGATCAAAGCATGAGTAATCATTGAGGTAACCGATGTTTTGCCATGAGTACCAGAAACAGCAATGACCTTCTTATTTTTAAGTACATTTTTATATAGCCAATTTGGTCCAGAAATAATCTTATCTTCATTCTGCAATATATTTTCCATGATTTCATTGCCGCGAGAAATTGTGTTACCAATCACATATAAGTCAGCAAAATCATAATTTTTAGCTACATACCCTTCTGAAAAGTTAATTCCTGAACTCTTTAATTCTATCGACATTGGAGGATAAACTTTATCATCAACACCTAAAACCTCATGGCCTTGATGCTTTGCCATCTGAGCAAGATTGCCCATGAAGGTCCCAGAAATTCCAAGAAAAAAAATTTTCATACTTTTAGTTATAAT
>CESD01010255.1_pt1 | contig 19351 bp, 13 predicted proteins | sample 531191 | NCBI WGS metagenome assembly CESD01 (sample SAMEA2622021, study PRJEB7988) | marine metagenome | biome: marine biome (ENVO:00000447); feature: deep chlorophyll maximum layer (ENVO:xxxxxxxx); material: "saline water (ENVO:00002010), including plankton (ENVO:xxxxxxxx)" | depth 188 m
GTTGGTAAAACTGTTTTAATTCAGGAATTAATTAGAAATATTGCAACTGAACACGGAGGTTTCTCAGTATTTGCTGGTGTAGGTGAAAGAACCAGAGAAGGGAATGATTTATATGCTGAAATGACTGAATCAGGAGTTATTGATAAAACAGCATTAGTCTTTGGACAGATGAATGAACCTCCAGGCGCGAGACTGAGAGTTGGTTTAAGTGCTTTAACTATGGCAGAATATTTTAGAGATGACGAAGGAAGAGATGTTCTTCTGTTTGTTGATAATATATTTAGATTTACACAAGCAGGTTCTGAAGTATCAGCTCTTCTTGGAAGAATGCCATCTGCTGTGGGTTATCAACCAACTTTATCTACTGAGATGGGTGATCTTCAAGAAAGAATTACTTCTACTAAGAAAGGTTCTATTACATCAGTTCAGGCTATTTATGTTCCAGCTGATGATTTGACTGATCCTGCTCCTGCTACGGCATTTGCACATTTGGATGCTACATCAGTATTAGAAAGAAAAATTGCTGAGCTTGGTATTTATCCAGCTATTGATCCATTGACATCCACTTCAAGGATTCTTGATCCTAGAGTCATAGGAGATAGACATTATAATGTTGCTAGATCTGTTCAAGCTACACTTCAACAATACAAAGACCTCCAAGATATTATTGCTATTCTTGGTATGGATGAGTTATCTGATGAAGATAAAATGATAGTATCAAGAGCTAGAAAAATGCAAAAATTCATGTCTCAACCTTTCTTTGTAGCCGAGCAGTTTACAGGAATTGAAGGTAGGTATGTCAAACTTGAAGATTCGATTGCTGGTTTTGAGGCAATTTTAAACGGAGAAGTTGATGACTTACCTGAAAATGCATTTTCATATGTTGGTTCAATTGATGAAGCAATTGAAAAAGGTAAAAAGTGAACAAATCTTTTAAATTAGAAATTGTTACTCCTATCAAGACATTTAGTTTCGACAATGTTAAATACGCTAAATGTCCTGGAGTTAATGGATACTTTGGAATAATGAAAAATCATACAAATTCAATTATTAATCTTACTGATGGTATTATATCCGTTAAGACTGATAAAGATGAAATTAAATTTTTATGTTCATACGGTATTGCCGATATTAATTCTGATTCATCGGATGATATTGAAGATAAAGTTCTTCTCCTTGTTGAAAATGCAGAAGAATTAGAGAAATAATTATTAGATTATTAGTAGATGGCGTTAAGAACTCATAATTGCGGTGAACTAAATAAAAATCATATTGATCAAACTGTTAAGCTTTCCGGTTGGGTCAACTCTATTAGAACACATGGTCAAATTATTTTCATTGATTTACGTGATCGATTCGGAAAAACTCAAATTATTTTGAATTCTGATGAATTAATAAAAATTGGGAAAACCTTATCTAATGAAGATGTTGTTTATATAGAAGGAAAAGTTTCTTCTAGATCAAAAGATTTAATAAATCCTGATTTAGAAACGGGTGATATTGAAGTTTTAGTGGAAAAAATGATTGTACTTAGTAACGCAGAGCCATTACCTATGTCTATTCAAGATAGAGATGCCTCATCTGAAGAGCATAGACTTAAGTATAGATACTTAGAGCTAAGAAATAATGATTTACAAAAAAATATTATTATTAGACATAATACAGCACAAGCTGTCCGAAATTTTCTTTCAGATAATAAATTTTTAGAAATTGAAACACCAGTTTTGATGAAATCTACCCCAGAAGGAGCTAGAGATTATTTAGTTCCTAGCAGAGTTCACAATGGAAGATTTTATGCATTGCCTCAATCTCCTCAGATGTATAAACAATTGTTTATGATCTCTGGTTTAGATAGATATTTTCAAATTGTTAAATGTTTTAGAGATGAAGATTTAAGATCTGATAGACAGCCCGAGTTTACTCAAATTGACTTAGAAATGAGTTTTGTTGATGAAAAAGATGTTAGACTAATAGTTGAAAAATTATTAACAAAAGTTTTTAAAGAAGTAATCAATATTGAGCTAAAAGAATTTCCAATATTATCTTATAATGACGCAATTGAAAAATATGGCACTGATAAGCCAGACTTGAGATTTGGTATTACAATTGAAGACTTTAAACCATTTTCAAATAAGTCAGACTTTAAAGCTTTTTCAGATTGTGATTCTGTTAGGATAATTTCAGTACCTAATAGTGAATTTTTTACTCGAAAAATTATTGATGAGTTAGATTCTTATTCTCAATCTTTAGGTGCCAAAGGTCTTGCATGGTTTAAAGTAAATAACAATGAATTTTCTGGAGGCATTTCAAAATTTTTTGATTCTAATTTAACTAAAGAGATTATTGATAGTCTAAAGCTTGAAGACAATTCTATTTGTTTTATGATTGGAGACAAGCTAAATACTTCTTTACAGGTTTTAGGTAAAATTAGAAGTAAGTTAGGAGATTTACTTGAATTAAAAGATAACTCTATATTTTCACCTGTTTGGATTGTTGATTTTCCATTATTTATGTGGAATGAAGAAACAAAAAGGTATGATTCAGTAAATCATCCGTTTACTGCTCCTAAAGATTCTGATTTAAGTGATGTTACTTCAAATCCTTCAGAAGTTATTTCTAAGGGATATGATATTGTCATTAATGGTTATGAGGTAGCTGGTGGCTCAATTAGAATTCATGATCATAGTTTACAAAAAGATATTTTTAAGATTATGAATTTATCTGATGAAGAGATTTCTGAAAAATTTGGATTTTTTATTGATGCATTAAAATATGGAACTCCTCCACATGGTGGCATTGCATTTGGTTTAGATAGACTAGTAATGTTATTAGCTGGAGTAAGTAATATTCGAGACGTGATTGCATTTCCTAAGACAACATCAGCATCTGCTTTAATGGAAGAAGCTCCAAACCTTGTTTCTGAAGAACAATTAGATGAACTTGGAATAAAGATTCTAGATGATGAAAAAAACGTTTGAAATTAAAGGTGTTGATTTAACAAGTCTTTACGGAGTTGGAGATAAAAATATACTTTTTTTAGAATCTCAACTACCTTTAAAGCTAAATGTTAGAGGAAATAATATCTTTTGCCAAGGTTTGAAAAAAGATATTACTCATTTTGATTCAGTTCTAAATCAAATGATTGATTCTATTAAGAAAGGAAATACTCTTTCTCAGAAGGATATTTCCCAGCTAGTAGCAATAAATATATTTTCCCAAAAATCTTCATCAAACGGTTCAATTGAAAATGTTTTATTCTATGGTAAAAAAGGACCAGTTTCCCCAAGAACAGGCGGACAAAAAGAATTGGTTAAATCTTTTCTTAAAAATGATATAATAATTTCTGTTGGTCCTGCAGGTACTGGAAAAACATTTCTTGCAGTTGCATATGCACTATCTCTTCTTGAAAAACATGAAATTGAAAAAATTATTTTTTGTAGACCAGCTGTGGAAGCAGGTGAAAATTTAGGATTTCTTCCTGGAGATCTTAAAGATAAAATAGATCCTTATTTAGCTCCATTATACGACGCACTCCATGAATTATTACCAAAAAATAAAATCCAACATTTTTTAGATAGAGGTATTATAGAAATTATACCATTGGCTTATATGAGAGGTAGAACAATAAATCGTTCAGCTATGATTTTAGATGAAGCTCAAAATTCATCTTCTATTCAAATGAAGATGTTTTTAACAAGGCTTGGCATAGAATCAAGAGCAATCATAACTGGAGATGAGTCCCAAATTGATTTACCAAGTAAAGCTAATTCTGGGCTTATAGATGTATTAAAAATACTAAAAAATATTAATGATATTGGCATTGTGAAATTAAGTGAACAAGATATAGCACGACATCATCTTGTAAAACACATAATAGATGCTTATTCTAAATCAAATAATAAATAGGAAATTATTATGACTAAAATTTTTGAGAAAATATCTGATAAAAATCACGAGCAGATTGTTTATTGCAATGATCCATCTTCAGGCTTAAAAGCAATTATTGCTATCCATAATACTGTATTGGGTCCAGCACTGGGTGGATGTAGAATGTATCCTTATAAAAGCGAAGAAGATGCACTAGTAGATGTATTAAGGTTATCGAGAGGGATGACATATAAGGCTTCAATCTCAAATCTTAATCTTGGTGGTGGTAAAGCTGTAATAATTGGTGACCCTAATAAAGATAAATCTGAAGTTCTTTTAAGGTCATTTGGAAAATTTGTTCAAAGTCTAGGAGGAAAATATATAACTGCTGAAGATGTTGGAATGTCTGTACATGATATGGAATTCATTCGAATGGAAACTGATCACGTTACAGGTATTACAAGAGCAATGGGAGGTAGCGGAGATCCTTCTATTTTAACAGCTCTTGGTGTATTTGTTGGAATGAAAGCCGCATTGAAAAAAAGGTTAAATATTCAATCAATTAGCGGTTTAAAGATTGGTGTTCAAGGTTTCGGCAAGGTTGGCTATTATTTATGTTCTCACCTAAAGAATGAAGGTGCACATATTTATGGTAATGATATTAACCAAGAAAACCTCCATAGAGTTGAAAAGGAATTTGGTGTAATTCCTGTTTCTAGCGATGAGCTTATGTCAATGGATTTAGATGTTTTTTCTCCTTGTGCTATGGGAGCTATAATAAATCCATCAACAATAGAAAATTTGAAGTGCAGTGTAATAGCAGGTGCAGCAAATAACCAACTTGAAAAAGAAGATAGAGATTCAAAGCTTTTAAATGAAAAGGAAATTATGTACGTGCCAGATTATGTTATTAATGCTGGAGGATTAATGAATGTTGCAAACGAATTACAGGGATACAATAAAGAAAAAGCAAAATATCAGGTAGAAGGTATCTATTATATTCTTATGAGAATATTCGATTATGCTGCAAATAATAATATATCTACTCTTGAGGCTGCAAATTTTTTAGCTGAAAGAAGAATTCAAGACTATATCAAATGGAATCATCAGCAATAGTCCAAAATGTCAAAAAGCAATAAACAGCAAAGAAAATTAGCTAGAGAGGCCGTATTGCAGGCTCTTTATGCAAAACATGTATCTGAGGAAGATCATAAAAAAGTTTTACACGATATATTTATCAGATATGAATTTGATAAAATGACAAAAAAGTTTGTTGAGGAGCTATTCAGTTTGACTATAAAATTTTCTGAAGAATTAGATAAAAAAATTGAGTCAAATTTAGATAATTGGACAGTTGATAGATTAAATGTTATAGATAGATTGATAATGAAAATGTCTCTTTGCGAGATGATTCATTTAAAATCATATGATATCTCTCATAAGGTTACAATTAGTTCCGCGATTGAAAATGCTAAAAAATTTAGTTCCGAAGATAGTACTTCCTTTGTCAATGGAGTATTAGATTCAATTTATAAGGAATTGTAAATGAGTATTTTATCAAAAATATTTGGAACAAAATCAGATAGAGAAATAAAGAAGATTACTCCTATTGTTAAGGAGATAAATCAATTTTATGATAGCTTGAAAAGTAAAGATATAGCTTATCTTCAAAGTAGAACTAAGGAATTACAAAAAATCATACAACAATCTATCTCAAATGAAGAAAGTACAAAATTATCCAATATTGATGATTCAAAAGAATTAAAGAAGATTAGATCAAAAATTGCTGAAAAAGTTTTGAGTGAACATTTGGTGGAATCTTTTGCTCTTGTTAAGCACGCATGTAGACTCCTCTATGATAGTGAGTGGGATGTTGTAGGTCAAAGAATAAAATGGGAAATGATTCCATATGATGAACAAATAGTTGGCGGAATTGTATTACATCAAGGAAAAATCTCTGAAATGAAAACTGGTGAAGGTAAAACATTAGTGGCTACATTTCCTATTTATCTTAATGCACTTTCTGGAAGAGGTGTTCATGTTATTACAGTTAATGATTATTTGGCTCAAAGAGATGCTGAGTGGATGGGAAAAGTTTTTGAAACCCTTGGATTATCAGTTGGATTTATATTAAATAGCATGAATCCAGAGCAGAGAAAATCATCTTATAATTGTGATATAACCTATGGAACTAATAATGAATTTGGTTTTGATTATCTTAGAGATAATATGACAATTGATAGTGAATTTTTAGTCCAAAGAAAACATCATTACGCAATTGTAGATGAAGTAGATAGTGTTTTGATTGATGAAGCAAGAACTCCATTAATCATCTCAGGGCCTGTAGAAACAAAAATTAATCAATCTTATGTTGATTTAAAGCGACCAGTACAGTCTCTAGTAACGAAACAAACTCAATTAGTTAGCTATCTTGTAACTGAAGCACAAACATTTCTAAAAAGTGAAGACATTTCAGAGGAAGACAAACAAAAAGCTGGATTGTTATTACTTAAGGCCAAAAGAGGTCTTCCAAAATTTCAAAAATTACAAGATTTATTCCAAGAACAGGGAACTATAAAAATGATGAATGCTGTTGAATCAGAATATATAGCCGAAAAGAAGACTTATCTTTTAGATGAAGATTTATTATTCTCAATTGATGAGCAATCAAATAGTGTAGATTTATCTGATAAAGGTAGGGAAGCTTTATCACCAGATAATAAAGATGCTTTTACAATTCCAGATTTAGGTGAATTATTGTCTGATATTGACGATCAAAATTTCTCTGATGAAAAGAAGCAATTAGAAAAAGAAAAAGTATATAAATTGCATTCAGAAAGAAGCAGCAAAATTCACTATCTTAGTCAGCTTTTAAAAGCCTATACACTTTTTGATAAAGATGTAGAGTATGTTGTTCAAAATGGACAAGTATTAATTGTTGATGAATTTACCGGAAGAGTTCTACCAGGAAGAAGATTTAGCGGAGGTCTTCATCAAGCTTTAGAAGCTAAAGAGAATGTAAAAATTGAAAAAGAAACCCAAACATTAGCATCTATTACAATCCAGAATTATTTTAGAATGTATGATAAGTTATCAGGAATGACAGGTACGGCAGATACAGAAGCAGCTGAATTTGAAAAAATATATAATTTAGGAGTGACTGTTATTCCAACACATAGACCTATTAAGCGAAATGATTTTAATGATGTTATTTATAAATCAATGCAAGCTAAATATAAGGCAGTAATAAAGGAAGTAAGTGAGTATTATACCAAAGGTCAACCTGTTTTAATTGGAACTGTCTCTGTAGAAGTATCTGAATTACTATCAAAAATGTTAAAACAAAAAGGTATTCCTCATAATGTTTTAAATGCTAAACAACATCAAAGTGAAGCACAAATTGTTGCACAAGCTGGTTTGAAAAAATCAATTACAATTGCAACTAATATGGCTGGAAGAGGAACCGATATTAAGCTTGGTCCAGGTGTAGAAGAATTAGGTGGCTTGCATATTATAGGTACAGCAAGACATGAATCAAGAAGAATTGATTTACAATTAATGGGACGTTCTGGTAGGCAAGGTGATAATGGATCTTCTCGATTTTATATTTCTCTTGAAGATGACCTAATGAGATTATTTAATATGGATAGACTTGCAACATATATGGATAGGTTATCCATGGATGAAGATCAAGAATTAAGTGCAGGTATGCTTAATAGAGGTGTAAGTAATGCGCAAAAGAAAGTAGAGGAAAGAAATTTTGCTATGAGAAAGCATCTTTTGGAGTATGACGATGTTTTAAACCAGCAAAGAGAAATAATTTATGATTTAAGAAATAAGGCATTATTATCAGATTCAATTAAAGATACCATTCATGAGTTTATTGAAGATTTTATTTACGATGTTATTGGAGATCTAGATTTTAAGCAATTAAAGGAATGGGATTGGCAAAGTATTAATCAACAGTTAAATAGTAGTTTACTAATCAATATTGATAATAAAGAGATTGATTCATTGAGTTCATTGGATGAGCTGATAGATTATATAAATGAGAAAGCATTAAAATATTATCAACTAAAAGAAGATGTTATTCCGGAGGAATTACTACGCAAAGTAGAAAAATTTATTGTTTTAAAAACAATTGATGAGAAATGGAGAAATCATTTGCTTGGAATGGATCAATTAAGAGAAGGTATAGGCTTAAGAGCATATGGTCAAAAAAACCCATTAATAGAGTATAAATCTGAATCATATAACTTTTTTCAGGAACTTATGATAAGCTTACGAAGCACAGTTATACAAAGAGTATTTCATGCTCAAATTAGTGACCAGGCACAACCTCAACAAATTCCATTACAAAAAAATATACAACTACAACATGATGAGGTGGATTCAAGTTCTGAAGATACTTTAATTGATAGAACTCCTTCATCACCTAAAGCAGGAAAAGATTCTGATATTAAAATTGGAAGAAATGATAAGATTGAACTTATTTCTCCTTCAGGTGAAAAAGTTAAAGTAAAATTTAAAAAAATTGATCAATATTTATTAAAAGGGTTTACACGTGTCCAAGACTAAAAAAAATACAAAGTTTTCTACAAAAACTATTCACGTTGGGAATAAGATTGATGAAACCGGAGCTGCAGTAACACCATTACATTTAACCTCTACTTTCAGGCAACCTAGTTTTAGTAGTACTGAAAAATTTGTTTATTCAAGAACAGGGGGGCCTACAATTGATGCTTTAGAAGAAAACTTTGCAATGCTTGAAGATGCCAAATATTCTTTTGCATTTGCATCAGGTATGGCTGCAATGTCTGCAATATTTTTAATGTTTAAACCAGGTGATCATGTTCTTATATCAAAAAATGTTTATGGAGGTGTTTTTAGGTTAGTTACAAAAGTTTTAAATGATAATGGAGTTGAATTTGACTTTATTGATACAACGGATTTAGAAGTTGTAAAAAAATCAGTTAAAATAAATACAAAATTAATTCACTTAGAAACTCCAAGTAATCCACTTTTAGAACTTGCTGATATTTCATCTATATCTAAGATATGTAAAACAAATAAAGTCTTATTAAGTGTCGATAACACTTTTATGAGTCCGTATGGCCAAAAACCATTAAATCTTGGAGCAGATATTGTAATGCATAGCACAACAAAATATATTGGAGGTCATTCTGATATTTTAAGTGGTGCTCTTATGGTAAATGACAAAAAATCTGCAGAAAAAATAACTTTAATTCAAAATACTGCAGGAGCATTACCAAGCCCTTTCGATGCATGGTTATTATTGCGATCAGTAAAAACTTTATCTTTAAGAGTAGAAAAACATTTTAGTAATGCAGTGAAGATTGCAAATTGGTTAAAAAATCAAAAAAAGGTTTCAAGAGTAATTTATCCAGGTCTTAAAAACCATCCACAGCATAAAATTGCCAAAAAACAACAAAGAACTCCAAATGGAAAGATAGTTTTTGGTGGAATTATTTCATTTGAACTAGATAAATCTATCAACATAAATAAATTTTCAAAAAAATTAAATTTTATAACTTTAGCCGAGAGCCTGGGTGGTGTTAAAACATTAATTTCTTGTCCTTATTCAATGACCCACGCTTCTGTGCCAAAGAAGGATAAAGAGGATTTAGGTATTACTGAAAATCTTTTAAGACTTTCTGTTGGTATAGAAAATGTTGATGATTTAATTTCAGAGCTTGATTTAGCTATCAATCATTAAATAAACTTTTTTTACTTTTTATATTTATATTTCGATAAATATGCCGTGGTGGCGGAATTGGTAGACGCGCTGGTCTTAGGAACCAGTATCGTAAGATGTGAAGGTTCGAGTCCTTTCCACGGTACTTATGGAAATTTTATTTCTAGGTGCTATAATTCTGATAGCTTTAGTGCTTTTTGTTACAGAATTATTTCCAATCGATGTAACAGCTTTGCTTGTTTTAGGGCTGTTGCTTATTCTGGGTCTAGTTAGTCCAGCAGAAAGTCTTGCTGGATTTTCTAATCCTGCAGTAATTACAATTGCTTGTTTATTTGTGATGAGTCATGCTCTACAAAAATCTCATGTTCTTGAATATTTGATAATTAATATCAATTCTTTAATTGATAGATCAAGATTAATAGGAATGATAGCGTATCTTTTTGCAATTGGTGTTGCTTCTGCTGTAGTAAATAATACTGCCATTGTTGCGATTTTTATGCCAGTAACTATAAGGCTTGCAGATAAATATAATATAAGTCCATCAAAAGTTCTTATTCCTTTAAGCTATGCAGCTATTCTAGGAGGTACTTTAACTCTTGTCGGCACATCAACAAATTTGATAGTTAACTCAATTTTGGTTGATTCTTCAAATGGGCAAGTTTCTTTAGGTATGTTAGAATTTGCAAAGTTTGGAATAATTAAATTCGTTGTTGGATTAATATATATTTTTACAATTGGATATAAACTTCTTCCAGTAAGAGTAGCAAAATCATCTAGTATTGAAGATTATCGTCTTGATGGATATCTTACAGAATTTAAAGTATCTAAAAATTCTCCACTTTCTGGAAAAACACTTTTAGACAGAAAAATTAATGAAAATTATGACGTTATTGTTCTTGATGTTTTAAGAGATGGCGAAATTATTAACTCAAATCTCAGAAATTTAACAATTCTTGAGGATGATATTTTATTTGTAAAAGGGTCATTTGATAATTTTCAAAGATTAAAAGAAATAGAGAATTTAGTTCTGTTGGCAGATGAAAAATTAACACAAGATGAACTTGAACAAGAAGATAATATTTTGGCTGAGTGTCTTGTAACTGATAATTCTGAATTAATCGGGCTCTCGTTGCAGGAAGCAAACTTTAGAAGATCTTTTGGTAGTTTTGTTTTAGCTATTAGGAGAGAAGGTGAGATTATTAGAAGAAAATTAGCTCATTTTATTCTTAAACCATTTGATACATTATTAGTATATGGCCCAAAAGACAGAATTAATCAACTTGCTAATAAAGAAGGATTTATTGTTCTTGGCAAGGTAGATGGTTCATTAGATGGACATCCTTTCTGGTGGTTAAGTTTAGCATCAATTTTATTGGCAGTTATTTTAGCTATATTTGATATTTTACCAATTGTTGTAGGAGTTATTTTGGGTGTAATCGCATTATTACTTTCAAAAGTTATTACTCCAAATGAAGCTTATAGCTCAATTCACTGGCAAGTTATTATTGTTATAGCAGCATTCCTTCCAATGGGAGCTGCGATTAAACGAACGGGATTAGATATTATTATTAGTGATTCTATTTCTGTATTTGTTAACTTATTTCCAGTAGATATTCTTCCATATCTATTATTAGCATTAATTTACTTTATTACTATGATTCTTACTGAGATAGCTTCAAACGCAGCTACTGCTATTATAATGACACCAATTACTTTATCTTTAGCAGCTAGCTTTGGGTTTGATCCAAAACCGTTTATTTTTGCTGTGTGTTATGCAGCTTCAGCATCTTTTATCACACCTGTAGGATATCAAACTAATTTGATGGTTTTTGGTCCTGGTGGGTATAGATATTCTGATTATATCAAAGTAGGGTTACCATTAGGTATAATTTTATGGATTATTTCTGTTATTATGATTCCAATGATTTGGCCATTTTAGTATGCAGTGGAATGAAATAGATAATACCATTACTAAAACATTTGAGTTTAATTCTTACTTAGATGGAATAGATTTTGTAAATGCAGTTGCGAATGTAGCTGAACAGGAAAATCATCACCCTGATATTTCGATAGGATACTGCAAGGTAACCATTTCTCTTACTACTCATGATGCAGGTAAGATAACTGAAAAAGATTATAAGCTTGCAAAACTCATTGATGATTTAAGTATCTAAATGCTATATCTAACTATAGTTTCCATTCTCTGGTCTTTTTCATTTGGAATTATAAAATTTGGATTGACAGGAGTAGATTCAATTTTCATCAGTTTCTTTAGAAGTTTAATAGCATTTATTTTTTTCTCATCATTGACTTTATATAATATTAAAAAATTCAGTTTTGATACCAAATTGATCATAATTGGCGCAATTCAATTTGGATTGATGTATGTTTTTTACATTCAATCTTACCAATATTTACCAGCATATTTAATAGCTACATTCACTATTACTACACCAATTTTTGTTGGACTGTTTTCACAAGCTTTAATGAAAGAGTCATTTTCAAAAAATGGAATCTTATCAATAATATTAGTTTTAATTGGTTCATTCATGATGCGATTCAATTTTGCAAATCCATTGGATTATTGGTTAGGATTCATACTGATTCAATGTGCAAATATGTTCTTTGCTTCTGGTCAGATTATGTTTAAAAAATGGTATACTGAAAATAGCGATAAAGATATAGTACATAATTTCTCACAAATGTTTTTTGGTGCAACCATAGTTACATCACTATTTTATTTTCAAACTATGGATGTTCAAAATATTTTATCTACTACCAATTTACTTTCTCTTATATTTCTTGGATTATGTTCAACTGGGATGGGCTTTCTTCTTTGGAATATTGGCGCTACAAAGGTTTCAAATACAAGGCTTGCTGTTATGAATAATGTTGTAATACCTCTTGCTGTTCTTAATTCTTTTTTTATTTTTCGTGAGGACATAAATATTTTATTATTTATGCCTGGATTGATTTGTTTTTACGCTGCTTATAGATTATCTAGCTAGTTTTATTCTTCATTCTGAATCTATCATGCTTCTTTTGAAATTCTCTTCCCATGAATATGTAGATTAGCTTTCTAAATAGAATAACTACATTCCATTGCCAAGGGAAAATAAACACCTTCTTTTTTTTATCCAATGCATGAACTATTTTTTTTGCTGCTTTTTCTGTACCAATTAAGAATGGTTTAAATTCAACTGGATCTGTCATTTCACTTTTTACAAACCCTGGGCAAATTAAGGTAACAGATATCTGTTTTGGTAAACTATTTCTTAAAGAACCTGTTAGCGCTCTTACAGCCCATTTTGAGCCTGAATATGCTCCTGAACCAGGCCATGCAACATAACTAGCTACTGAACCTACTACAGCTATATGTCCACTATATTGTTCAAGCATTTTGGGAATAAAAGGTACAACAGTATTATTTACACCAATGACATTTGTATTTATCATATCATTCATTATAGAAGGATTTCCTTTTTCTACAAAATCAAGTAATCCTACACCTGCATTAGCAAAAACCAAATCAATTGTAGAAACTTTGCTTAAAAAATCTTCAATTGACTCTTTAGTTGAATGTTGATCTGTAACATCAATGGAATAGGTATGTATTTTCGCACCGAGTGATTTACACTTTTGAGCAATATTTTCTAATTTTTCCTTACGTCTAGCACATAGTGCAATAGTTGCACCTCTTTTGCTATATTCATAAGCAACATATTCTCCAATACCACTACTAGCTCCTGTAATGAAAATATTCATCGGCAATACTACAAATTTATCAGTCACAATTCCATAAAAACTATTTATATTATCGATTGTATGGGTAAAAAAGAAATAAACGGATTATCTCAATCAATTTTGGAGAGTATTTCTACACAGATTTTAGAAGTATCAAAAAATATTGATGAAGATATTCAAAAAGCAGCAGAGCTACTTATTAATCATTCTGGTAAGATAGTTGTTTGTGGATTAGGAAAATCAGGATTAATAGGTCAAAAAATAGTTGCAACTTTATGTAGCACAGGCACTCGAAGTGTTTATATGCATGCTGCTGAAGCTATTCATGGTGATTTAGGAATATATAATCCTGGAGATCCAACCATTTTAATTTCCAAAAGTGGTAATACAGAAGAAATAGTGAGGTTAATTCCTATTCTTAAAGAGTTCAAATCTCCATTAATTGCAATTGTTGGTAATTTGGATTCATTTATTGCTAAGAATTCTGATATTGTTTTAAATGGAACTATAGAAAAGGAGATAGATCCTCTTGGCGTAGTTCCAACTACTAGTTCTCTAGTTGCATTGGCAATAGGTGATGCATTAGCTTCGGTTTTGATGGTTCAAAGAGGTTTTGATAAAAAAGATTTTGCACGAAATCATCCTGGAGGAGAGTTAGGAAAGCAGTTAGCATTGAAAGTGGAAAGCATAATGCATCCTGTTGAACATATTGCTCAAATAGATTTAAATGATTCAATCAGTTTGTGTGCTACTAAAATGACTGAAAAACCATTTGGTGTAGCTTTACATTTAGAAAATGGTAAACTTAATGGAATATTAACGGAGGGTGATTTAAGAAAATCAATTGCCTCCAATACTGATTTATCAAGCTCTATTTCAAATTTTATAAACAATAATCCAATTTCTATCAATCCTACTACATCAATATTGGATGCAATGAAAATTATGGAAGATAGACATTCTCAAATTTCATGTCTTCCTGTTATAGATAGTGATGGTAAATGCTTAGGGCTTTTAACATTACATGATCTGTATCAAACGAAGTTAGTTTAAAGCAATACTTATCTTACAATAACCATTTTCTTGGTTTTATTGTAATCACTTTGTCCATCAACTTTAGATCTTAATTGATAGAAGTATACTCCACTACTTACATTTTCTCCATCATCATTCTTACCGTCCCAAATTGTGGTGTGTTGACCTGCGCCTTTATCACCTTCATCAATTGTTCTGACAAGTTTACCTAATGTATTGTAGATATTAATTTCAACATCAACGATATTTACCATTAATGATGGAATATCATACATGATAGTTGTTTGATTAGTAAATGGATTTGGATAATTCTGATATAATTTAAATTCATCAGGATTTCTTAATTCCATCATTCCGCTTCCAGCTAGACCATCTTTTGAGAAAAGTTGATAGTTAAATTGGATATTATTCGAAATTTTTGCTCCATCAATATTTATTATTAGCTTTTTATCATTTGATGATAAAATTCCAAACTCAAGTTCATAATACTCGTCTTCTTCACTATCATTTTCAAGTACAAGATATCCTTGTTTATTTTGAGCATTAAAGATGTATTGATTTCCTTCATTACCAAATTCAAATCTTCCAGCAGTAATATTTTCTGGTAATTCTATTATAATTTGATTGCCAATCATTTCAGCTTCAAAATCAATATGTTTAATATTTAAATCATCAGAACTTGATTTGGCTTGAGATTTTGTCCATAACCAATTTCTTGAAAATACACTAAGATCATTAATGTCGTTTAAATTATCAAAACTTGGAATTAAATAAGGGCTACTTCCAGTTGCTGGACCAATATCAACAGTAGTTTCCACACCAGCATTTGGCCATGCATTAACAAATGCATTTAAGTCTTCTACGTCAACGTCCCAATCTAAGTCATAATCACCAAGCATTTGTGTGTATGTGGTAAAGCCAGTAGTAATAAGATCAGATTGATTTCCAGTAACATCTGTAGCAAAAACTTTTAAGTAGTATGTCGTATAGTCATCTAAGGTTAATCCGGTAAGCTCAAGATTAGTAGTACCTACATTTTGATAGCTAACTATATCAGCAGAATTATCTGAATTGCTTGAACCAATACCCATTACATAGTAATTGATACCAGTATTGTCGGACCAGCCGTTAGCAGTTATTGATACATCACTTGTTGAACGTAAATATCCATTATCAACTATATCTGTAATTGATACTGTTCCTGCAGTAGGACCTACACTATCTAGTGTGTAGGAAAGTTGATTTGAAATTGTTTCGTTTCCATCATTATCTACAGCACCAACTTTATAATACCAGGTCTCTCCTTGACTGAGATTTTCATGATGAATGTAGTCAGCCCCAAAGCTTCTATAATTATAATAATCAGGATTTAATACAGTTTGATCTGTTGAATCATTTGCATCTAATACAGGTATATTTACATTGATTGTTCCTAATACTCCTTGACCCAGAAGGGTAGAACTGTCTGCTGTAAATCCATCTGTTTGACTCGAATATACATTATATGAAGCAAAATCTGGCTCACCGTTTCTATTCCAATAAATAGTAGTTGCTGTATCACTATTAGTCCAAGTATCTCCACTAGATACAGTACCATCTCCATCTGTATCTTCATAAATTTTCTTTGGTTCAATAGTTATACCGCTTGGAGCATTTGGAGATCCATCTGGCGATAATTGCCCTGCTGTTACCATAAATAAATCGTAAAATTCGTAGTATTGAGCTTGCGACTTGTGATGAATAGCAACTCTCACTTTTGAGCCAGCCCATGGAGTTAAATCATAGGTATATTCATTCCATTCTGCACCACTATCAATCACTTCTGCTAGAGTTACAGTGAAGTCAGAAACTGCATTATTACCACTTGGAGATAACATTACATCAAAACTTTCAGGATAAGTGGAATTAAAACCATTTGCATAAAATTTTACAAGATTATCAACTCCAGGTCTTAACCATATTTCTGGACTTATTAACCAATCATCCCAAGTAGTACCATCTGTAGCAGCATTTCCAAAGCCCATTCCTTTATCTTCATCATATGCTAATTCAAAACCTGCATTTATACTTTCAGGATAGCAGCCAGGCCCATCGTCATCTCCGTTTTCATCTCTCCAAGTCCATCCATAATTTCCTCTACCATTTCTTGGGTATGATTCAAAACAGCTCTCAAATCCATCTGACCAAAGTGTATCTTGCACTGAAGTAACAAATATAGAATTATTTTTTGTAACAACATCTGTTGCATTTCCATCTCCAACATTAAGTGATATTGAAAATGTTCCTGCACTATTATAAATATGTGTAGGGTTCTGATCAGTGCTAGAATTACCATCACCAAAGTCCCATACCCATGAAGTTGGATTACCTGTTGAACGATCTTTAAATGTTACTTCAACAGGAACAGTACCTGAAGTTTTATTTGATGAAAATGCTGCATTTAGGGGAGCAGTTGATGTAAATCCTGTAGAACTAAACATTCCTCGACCATGAGTTCCAGCAGACATCGATCCATCAGCTCTCATAGCTAGCATATCAACTCTTACATTTGCAAGTCCATCATTTGAAGGGTACCATGCTGGAGTGCTAACTGAGATGTCATCTGTTATCCATACTCCTATTTCAGTCGCTACAACAACTTGATTAAAATTATCGCGATTATAAAATCCCCATCTAATAGGCATATCTGGAAGATCTCCTTCAACTTTATACCATGAATTTGAACTTCCACCTGAAATAGTCTCGAAAACAGAATCAATACCATAGTTGGATAAAGTTATCAGAATTTGATCATCATTATTACCAATATCTATTGAGCTGATATAAGAAGTTGTACTACTAGGGCCAATTTCTTCAATAGAATAGTTATCAGTATGAGCATCAGTAATTTTAAATACTCTACCTGAAGCAGTACCAACAAATAACAAACCAGTTGTATGTGGTGAAGTTCTAAAAGCAGATGCTGTAGATCCCAAAGAGATATTTATAAAATCATGACTTGATAAAATAGTATAGTCTTTTTGTCTTAATATTGAATTCTCATCAAAAGCTGCATAGAAATCTTGTGTTTCAGAATCAATGACGCTTGGATTTACAAAAAATCCTGCATCAGTTCCATCAGAAGCAGAAATATCATAATATAAGCTAAAACTTGATCCTCCATTAGTACTTCTATAGACCCTATTATATACATAAGATGAAAATTGATAGTTTGGATCATCTTGATCAATATGAACAAAAGCTCCATCTCCACCAGTAACTTCTGTACCTACCTGAATTCCTGCATTTGGAAGCTTCCACGTACCGTTATCTTGCGTTCCTCCTAATATATAATCTGAACTTGGATGAATAGCAGTTGAATAAAATTGAGTAGTATTAAATGCTGTATTTCTATGGCTGAATGTATTTCCACCATCTGTAGTTAAAAATATTCCACCATCATTTGTGAACAGTATATTATTACTATCAAGAGCTAAAATATTATGTTGATCTGCATGAACATAAGGTAAAGAAGTCCCAGGATACCATTCACTAATTCTAGTCCATGTGGTTCCAGAGTCAGTAGATTTAAATAATGTAAATCCACCAGTATAAATAGTATTGGAATCATTTGGATCAATTACAAGACTGCCCCAATAATCCATAGAACCTTGATAGTCTCCTAAAGGATTTCCATCATCATCAACTGGAATATTGATATTGGTCCAATTAGCACCTCCGTCAATTGATTTTCCCATCCAAGAAATAAGCCCAGAATTAGAATTTTCCATCATAGCATATAAAATATTAGTATCTCCGGGGAAGACTTCAATAAATACTCTATCGAAAGATCCTATTTCACCAGTAGAAACAGGTGTAAAATTTTGTCCATCATCCGAATAGAATAAATCTCCTCCTGATTCGCCATATGCATTTGTTCTGGTAGCTATCCATATCCTATTATTAGCATCTATTTCTATTTCAGATGGTTCATAATTTGTACCGCTAGTATTTGGTCCTAACTGTTCTGACCAAGAACTTCCTCCATCAGTTGATTTCCAAAGACCAGTATTTAAATGTCCATGCCATTGTCCTTCATGGTAACTTCCACCAACACCAGCATATACAGCACTTTGACCAGACTCATCTCTAACTTTTAATGTGTTAACAAATCTAAAACCATTTGTAGAGGATAATTGTGCCCATGATGCCCCCCCATCTGTAGTCTTCCAAATACCTAGACCAACACCTGCAGACCCTCTCTTTTCACCAGTACCAGCATAAATAATATTAGCGTCATTAGGGTCAGATGCTATAGAAACTATCTCAAGATTGTCCCATGTATCTGAAATTTTAGTCCATGATGCATTTGGAGAAGTAATATTTGTGGTGTACCATAAGCCACCACTAACTCCAGCAGCCCAAACTCTTTGATTTGAGCTATAATTACCATCAAGCATTATTGCTCTAGTTCTACCACCTTGTTCATTTGGACCTCTTTCAGTCCAATTTATTTCAGTTTTTCTGTTTAAATAAGAAAGACTATTTAACCTAGACTCTTTTTGATTAAATGCGTCCAATATCTTTTCATGAGGAATTGTATTCGTATTAGGATCACGCATCATTAAGAAATCATGATAATATTTTAAATCAGGTCTCGCTTTTTTAGGTAACTTTTTAACCTCTGAAACTTTATATGAGTTTTCTTCCATAAAATTTCTTATGAATTTTTCTTGACCAATCCTTTTTTGTTCATAGTAAAAGTTCTGAACTGGATTAAATAATGTAATTATTAGAATTATAAAAACTATTGTTATGTGTATAATTTTTTTCATTGTCCTACTCATTAATTAAAATTGATGCCCCCACTACATCATTTACGGTAATATTTCCACCATTAACATCTAACATAATGTTACCTGAGGTGTCTGAACCAAAATTAACACTAGTATCTGTTGAACCGTTAAGTGTGAAATTCACAGTAGCAATCACCCCATCTCCATCATTTGA
>CESD01096848.1_pt1 | contig 19240 bp, 18 predicted proteins | sample 531191 | NCBI WGS metagenome assembly CESD01 (sample SAMEA2622021, study PRJEB7988) | marine metagenome | biome: marine biome (ENVO:00000447); feature: deep chlorophyll maximum layer (ENVO:xxxxxxxx); material: "saline water (ENVO:00002010), including plankton (ENVO:xxxxxxxx)" | depth 188 m
TAGCATTGCTATTCTAGTCTGTACTTCAGGAACTTGAATCTGAGTCACCGAGTCAATAGATCCTGCATTTCCACTCCAGTGTTTGTCACCAGCTTTGTGGATAGTACATCTGTCACCAGCAATACATGCTCCTTGAATGTAAGGACCAGTACCAACGTGGTGAGATTTAGACCATTCATATCCCATTTTGTCGTAAGACTTTTGCGACTGAGGGCCCATTCGAGCACTCAAGCAACCGAAGTCAGAGATCGGGAAACAGAAGTAAAGGGGTGATACCAATTCCCATTTTAGAGTGTGAGAGTCAACAACTTCACACGTTCCAAATACAGCAGCATAGTCACCACCGTTAGGGTCAGTACTCTCTGCGTTAACTGATGGGTTGGCATTGTTAAAGTACCAACATACATCATTCGCATCAAATTCACCGAAGTCTACTGATTCAAATCCTTTTGGAGATTGAAAATCAATACCTTTTTTGATCTTTATATTTAAGTATTTACCATCTGCGCTTACATCCCAGCTGTCCGCTGTGTAAGGTTCCATAGGAGTACCATTTTTATATATGAAAAGTGGCTCTTCTACACCCTGCATGTCAATAACTGCAGATGTTCTATAAGGTCCTTGCCATCGAAGTCCGAATACACCCTCAATCTTCTTTTTACCCCAAACAAGATCAACGGTTTCTTCTACAGGAGCTGCAACTTGTACTTCTTTAGTTACAACTTTTTCCTTCACAACTTCTTTCTCAACAACCTCAGTTTCTTTTACAACCTTCTCCACTGGCACTTCTTTAATTACTTCAACTTCCTTTACAACTTCAACAGTTTCAGTTGTTCCACAAGCAATAATCAAAGACATAAGTGAAGCAATTGCTATAAAAGAAATTGAATTTCTTTTAGAGAACATTTCTCCTCCATCTTTTAGTTTATTTGGCAATTTGCAGATGCAAACTACCTTTCGACTCTGAAAGAATAAAGTTTACTATCAATAGCAGATTTGATCAAAATTTGTTGCAGAAATGTTAAATCTTTTTTAAGAATGTGTTTATTACCAACTTGGAGATCGTTCAGTTTGGTCTGTATCAGTTAACCTTTTTTGGCCTGATCCGTCTGACGGAGTCATGCTATAAATATCTTTATCTCCATCTGAATCTGAAACAAAAATTATCCTTCCTTCCTTCCAGATAGGTGAACTTTCAGTGCTGATATTGTCGGTTAATCTAGTTGGTTTCTCGCTTAATGAGATGTCTGCTACAAAAATTTCAGGGTTATCTTCTCTTTCTGAAACAAAAACGATCCTTTTGCTGTCTGGGGACCAGTCAAAATCATAATCATTACCTTGGCTAGCTGTAATATTTGTCTCCTCTTTAGAATCCACATCAATAACATAAATATCTATGTCACTTCCTCCTCTTGTTGAAAGAAATGCTATATTTTTACCATCAGGTGACCACATAGGATTATGATCCTCAAAATTTTCGGTTAGCCTTACCTCATCTACCCCTTGAGGGTTCTTTTTAAATATTCCAACCCTTTTATCCCCTCCATCTAAAATTTGATCAGTTTTAATTACAGAATATACAATCCATTCTCCATCTGAAGACCAGTTACCTAATTTTTCTATTGCTGCATTGTTAGTGACTTCATTAATTAATTCATCAGTTACACTATAAACATTAATATCATGTTGCCCATCAGAATTTTTGCCTTTATATGAAATTTTTGTAGAATCTGGAGACCAAAAGAAATCCTCTACTGATTCCCCTTTTCTGCTTACTAATTTTTGTTGATTGCCCTCGAAATCCATTATCCATAACTCTCTTATAGAGTTTCTTGTTGATATGAAAGAAATGCTATTTCCATCTGGAGATAGCTTAGGGATATCTTCTTCTTTAGAACTATTTGTAAGCCTAATATGATTATTACCGTTTTTATCCATGGAGTAAATTTCAGGATTTCCATCTTTTTCTGAAATATAAAGTATCGATGACTTTGATAGCCCAGGTGACTCACAAGCGATAAAAAGTAAACTTAAAATCGTGATAAGCAATTTATATCTTATTATTAGTGCTAAGTTATTTTTCATATTAATAATTTAATTTTTAGATAATTATCGTATTAAAAGTTATCGTAGCAGTGATAAAAAACAATTAAAATGAATTTTGAGTATCTTTTTTTTGAATAATGCCAAGTAGAACATCAAAAATGAATAAAGAACCTTTATCTGAAGGTAGAAGATCTGTTGCTGAGTCTTTAAAAAATCCTTCTAGCGTAGATAAAGTTCTGGTCAGTAAAAATCTGACCAAATCTAGACCTATAAATGAGTTACTAGAAACGGCAAAAAAATATAATATCCCAATTGAATTTAAGAATGATGCCGATTTAGATAAAATTAGTCATACTGGAAAACACCAAGGAATATTAGCTTATTTAGTTTCTGAAGGTTATTATCCTGAAATTCTTTTTTGGGAAACTTTAATTAATAATGATTCTAACTTTAGATTACTTATTCTTGACGGCATTCAAGATCCTCATAACTTCGGTGCAATTTCAAGATCCGCACTAGCTTTCGGTATCGACTATATAGTTATACCCAAGAAGAGATCTGTGGGAATTACTTCGGGTTCTATCAGGGCATCTTCAGGTGCTATCCATAATCTAAACATAATTAGGGTTCCAAATATCTCAAATTTTATAAATAAATTAAAAAAATTTGATTTTTGGATAGTTGGCTTGAAGTCTGGCTCTGGAAAATCTGTAAAAGAGCATAAATTTTCTAAAAGAGTAAGTATTGTGATCGGTTCTGAACATGATGGAATATCTAAGAAAGTTGAGAGTCAAATTGATATATTTACTGAAATTACTATTAAAAAAGATAAGATAGAATCTTTAAATGCTTCTGTTGCTGCATCAATAGTAATGTTTGAATTATTTAATTCAGACTAACTATATTTTGATAATTCTTCTACTACGTTAATTAGAGGTTTGTCGTTATAAAAGTTATTAATATTTTCTGCAACAATTTTCATTCTTCTTGAGGCTGTCCCGTATGTAGAGCCACAGATGTGAGGGGTTAGTATTACATTTTTAAGTTCATAGAATGGGTATTCAGATGGTTTTGGGTTGTCTGATCCGCCCTTAGGATATGTGTACCAAGTATCGAGGCATGCACCAGCAATCCTATTAGATTTTAGCGCATGATAAAGATGCTCTTCATTAATTATAGGTCCTCGGGCGGGATTTATTAAGAATGCATCATTCTTCATGGAATATATTTCTTTTTCTCCAATCATTCCTTTTGTCGATTCAATATATGGAACGCATACCACTACAAAGTCAGAAATTGAAATTAACTTTGTCATCTCATTTGATTTCACAACCTCTTTTATATTTAGCTGATTAATAACTTCATCTTGAACATCAAATTCCTCTACTGCGTAATTATTCATTCCAAAAACATTAGTCATCTCAAGTACTTTTTTGCCAATTCTACCCAGTCCAATTACGGTTATATTTCTTCCAGTTAATTCTTTAAAGGGCCCAAATCTGGCTGGCCAATAGTCCCAGTTATTTTCTATAAAAGTGTTATGAGAATTTATTAATTCGCGATCTAGTGCGATCATTGACATTAAAACATACTCTGCTATACCAACTTCATGCTCATAACTATTGGTTACAACGCACCCTTCGGGAACAGCGTCTGAGGCAATTTTGTCCCAACCAGCACCAGGCATAAAAATTGCCTCCAAATTTTTAGCCTCATTTTTCCAAGATATATCCATAGATGTTGAAACTAAAATATTGAAATCTGGCAAAAGTTTTCTTATTTCTTCTTTTTTAGAAGCATCTGTTATATGCCAATCTATAGGCACATTTGTATTATTTTTCAAGTCATCAATAGAAAGGTTCAAAAACTTACTATTTAGAACTAATGCTTTAAGTTTCTTATTCATATTTCACCTCGTTAATTCAATCTTCTAGCAGAAAAGTTTTTAATGCAATATTATTTAAAATAAATTAATTTGATACAAATTTATTATGGAGACAATATGACAAAAGATAATGGAAAAGTTGCAATAGTTACAGGAGGTGGATCAGGCATTGGAAAAGCATCTGCAATAGCACTTTTAAATGATGGTTATTCGGTAGTAATTTCAGGAAGAAGAGAAGATCCGCTTAAAAAAACAATTGAAGAATGTGGTGAAATGGATAATCATGAGAAAATTTTAGGAATTACTTGTGATGTTGGAGATCCAAATTCTGTCAAAAACCTTTTTAAAAGTACTATTGAAGAATTTGGAAGGCTAGATGTACTTTTTAATAATGCTGGTGGTGGAGCCCCCAAAAAACTCATAGAAGATTTAACATATGAAGAATGGCAAAATGTAGTTGATGCAAATCTAACAGGAACCTTTTTGTGTTCTCAGGAAGCGATAAATATTATGAAAAGCCAAAACCCTATGGGAGGCAGGATAATAAATAATGGTTCAATTTCTGCATATGCACCTAGGCCAGACTCAGCCCCTTACACTGCTACCAAGCATGGAGTTAGCGGATTAACAAAATCTATTTCTTTAGATGGAAGAAAATATAATATTGCATGCAGTCAAATAGATATTGGAAATGCTGCAACAGACATGACGGAAAGAATGAAGAATGGGGTTCCCCAAGCTAATGGATCAACGATGGTAGAGCCTACATTTGATGTAAACCATGTTGCAGAGGTCGTTGTAAATATTTCTAATTTTCCTTTAGAAACTAATGTTCAATTTATTACAATAATGGCCACCAAAATGCCTTTCATTGGAAGAGGTTAGTATGAAAATTGGCTTAACATGCTTCATGCATGAGTCAAATAATTTTATTAAAAAAACCACGCCATTAGAAAATTTCAAGGATCCTTCCTTTGGTGATTTTCTACACGGTGATCATATAGTTGATCATTTTAGAGGTGGGAATCATGAACTTAGTGGTTGTATTGATGAAATAGAGAAACAGGGTAATACTTTTATTCCAAAATTTTGCGGTATAGCAACTCCTTCTGGGACTGTTGAAAAGTATGCTTTTGACTATATTGTAAACAGAATAGTGGATGAAATAAATAAAGACGAAATGGATGGCTTAATAATTAATCTTCATGGAGCTACAGTATCAGAAGAGTATCTTGATGTAGATGGAGAAGTTTTATTTAGATTAAGAAATAAAATGGGGTCCAAATTTCCAATAATTTGTACTTTGGATAAACATGCAAATATTTCTACTAAAATGTTTGAAAATGCAGATATATTAGTTGTTTTTAGGACATGTCCCCACCTCGATACTTATGATAGAGGTGTAGAGGCAGCCAAGCTAATGAAGCAGATGTTGAATAATGAATTGAGACCAACTGGGACATTTATTGCTCCTCCTATGATGATAAACATGACAAAGCAAAATACTTTTGAAGAGCCTGTGTCTAAAATAATAGAAGATATGGAATTTTTATCTAATGACTCTTCAGTAGTATCTGCAAGTTTTGCTTTAGGTTTCCAATTTGCAGATGTGCCCGAACTTGGAGCCTCCTTTATTGTTTATACAAATGATAATTCCGTACTTTCTAGAGAAAAGTGCGAATGGGTTTCAAGTAGAGCTTGGAAGAATAGGGAAAAGTATAATTTGGATGCTTATGAGGTAGAAGAAGCTGTAAAAATAGCTAAAGAATCTAGAGAATCTCCAGTTGTCCTTAATGACGTTGGGGACAACACTGGAGGAGGTAGTTCAGCAGATTCTACTTTTCTTTTGCATGAGATAGTTAGGCAGAATGTAGAAAATTATTGCACTGTATTTTTTGATCCTGAATCAGTATCAATGTGTGTAGATTCTGGAATAGGCTCCACTTTAAAATTAAGGATAGGCGGAAAAGTTGATGCCCAACATGGTTCTCCAGTTGAATTAGAAGGCAAAGTAATTAATATAACTGATGGTACATGGGAAGATAGCCAGATAAGGCATGGTGGTTATACAAAATATAATCAAGGTCCTACAGTATTATTTGAAACACAAAATAAAGGTTCAATTATCTTGACTTCACTTAGACAGCCACCGCAAAGTATTGGTCAAATTACTCACATTGGAATTGATCCGTCTAAAAAGAAACTAATTACAACTAGAGGTGTTATTCTTCCTCGGCCTGCATATGATCCATTTGCTGCTAAAACAATGTTAGTAAACACAAAAGGGACAACAACTGCTGATTTAAAAAATCTAAGTTTTAAAAATATAAAGAGAGATCTTTACCCTTTACAGAACCCTTCTTTTCAGCCTGGATTAAATGAAGTTTAAACTTTATAAAAATCTGACCCATTATTAAAGAAAAAATCTTCTCTTTCATCATCAGAAAATTTTTCAGTAATATTTTTTGCTAAATTTAATACATATTCATAAGAATTCTTAATTAAACATACTGGCCAATTGCTTCCGTACATTATCCTTTTTTTTCCAAAAGAATTTATAATTTGAGAAGAATATTTATCTACCACACCTAAAGATTGGTTATCATTCATCTCTTCAATTATCCCTGAAATTTTGCATGTTAATTTATTTATTTTTGCAAGTTCATTAATTTCTGTGGCCCATGGTTCAAACTTATTTGTTGCTATTTCAGGCTTAGCAATATGATCAATTACTCCATTTAGGTCAGGAATTTTATCGTATACTTGGTGGATATATTTTAGATGGTTTGGTCTCACTAAAAAATCAAAATTGATTTTTCTTTTTGATAGCACTTTTAAACCATTTAGTACTTTAGGATCAATAATCCAACTTTCATCTTCTTCATCGTGCCATACATGCCTTATACCAACAAATTTTTTATTTTTTTGGAATTTATCTAATTTATATTCAATTTTTGGACTTTTTAAGTCAATCCAGCCTACAATTCCACTAATTATTGAAGAATTATTGGCTATATTTAAGAGCCATTCCGCTTCACCTTCTGACTGATGGGCTTGGACACAAATAGTGCCCACCACTCCATTTCTTTCAATCTCATTAACTAGATCCTCATATAGAAAATTCTTGTTAATCTTTTTAGATTCATTAGAAGGTAGTTCTTTTATCCAATCATATGATCTTAGAGAAAGATCCCATAAGTGATGGTGAGTATCAAGAATTTTCATGAATTAATTTTTATATAACCTATTTCTGGATAAGGTCTTACTGGATTTGGAAAAGCTGCATCTGAATACCAAAGTACTCCATTATTAATAGAAAGACCATGAGGATCCGGGCCCCCATCTGGAACATCAATTTGTTCCAGTTTATCTCCTGTAACTTTATTATATTTTACGATATTCCTATCCACTCTGTCAGAGCACCATATTGATTCCCCTTCTATCGCAAGTCCATGAGGAGATTGATCAATATCAAACTTGAATAATTCTTTAAACGAGTTAGGATCTACTAAAATCAACGCTGTAGGATTGAATGCAGTGATCCATAGTTTGCCTTGGTCCCATTCAAGTCCGTGAACCCCGCCACCATCAGGAGTTGGAAACCTAGAAACTATTTCCCCAGAATCTAAATTAACTTTTAGAATCCAGTTCATATGCGTATCTGTTCCTCTGAATGTTCGTGCATCAGTACGACCATTTGAAGCAAGCCACATATAACCATCTCCAATAGTAATGCCAGACCCATTTTCGCAAGTCGTAGGAATACTTTTTTTTGATGTTCCTTGTCGATCTACAATGAAAACATTATCGGTTTTTTGATCTATAACAAAAAGGTCATCTTCAAACCATTGCAATCCATTTGGCATATCAATGCCACATTCGAAAGCCGGTATAAAATCTACTAAGTTTTTCATTTTTATATTTTTTGTGCCCTGAAATGCTGTAATCTAATGTTTAAATTCATTTATAATAACAATATTATTTATTTAAATTTTCATCAAATAAGTCTTATAGGCTTGGAGTTATTATGTCAGAATCATCAGAGTCAGAACCTCAAATAAAAAAAGAAAGAGCATCAGAATCATCAGAGTCAGAACCTCAAATAAAAAAAGAAAGAGTAATGGTTTTTATAGATGGTAGCAATTTATACCATGTACTAAACCAGCATTTTTCTCGTAATGACATTAAATTTGGAAAATTCGCTGAGAAATTATCTGGAGATAGAGAGTTAGTAAGAACATATTATTACAACATCAAACAGGAATCTAATGGAAAAGGAGCAGAAGAACAAGAGAAATTCCTTTCTGCTTTATATGAGATTCCATATCTTGAAGTTAAATTGGGAATAGTTAAGCAGCGTGGCGATGCAATGGTAGAAAAAGGTGTAGATATGATGATAGGTGTTGATATATTAAAAAACGCTTATGAGGATCTTTACGATTCAGCTATCTTGGTAAGTGGCGACGGGGATTTCTATCCTGCATTACAAGCCGCAAAAGATCAAGGCAAGCATGTAGAGATTGCAGCATTTGATTCAAACATTTCACCTGAAACTGCAAGAATTGCAGATTTACATATTAAATTGAATAAAACTTTTTTCTCAAATTTATGGATGACTAAGTCTGATATTAAGAAAGCATCAAAATCATATAATAAAGAAGAAGTAACTGATGAATTATCTTCTCCTGAAGGAGAAAATAAAAAACCTAAAAAAAGGAAAGTATTAAAAACTTCAACCGCTAAAAGAAGTAGTTTCAAATCCAGTAGCAAAAAGTCATTTAGTAAAGGCAAATCTCGATCGAATTCAAAAAGAACCGAAATGTCCCCATCTACTGAGCCTCCTAAGTTGAATGGTTCGAGAGCATCATCCTCAAAAAAGAAGGGCTGGATTAAAAAGTTGGTAGGAAAATAAAAGTTATCCGGTCACTGCACCTTTAGATGCAGGCTGAACAAGTTTAGTATATTTTCCAAGAACTCCGGTTTTGTATAATGGAACATGCTTTTCTAATTTGCTTAATCTAGACTTAATTTCTTTTGCAGATACATTTAAATTTAATTCAAAAGACTCTAAGTTTATTTCTATTTCATCTCCATTTTTTACTGCAGCAATAGGTCCCCCAACTGCTGCTTCGGGTCCAACATGGCCTATCATAGGTCCATGTGAAGCCCCTGAAAACCTTCCGTCTGTCATTAAAAATACTTTATCTCCAAGACCTTGGCCTACTATGGCACTAGTTATTGAGAGCATCTCTCTCATTCCTGGCCCACCTTTGGGCCCCTCATACCTAATTACTACAAAATCACCTGGTTTAATTTCATGTTTTTTTAAAGACTCCATACATTCTTCTTCTTGATTGAAAACTTTTGCTGGTCCTGACCATGAATTGCCATAATTGTGCCCTGCAACTTTAAGAACTGCCCCGTCAGGAGCTAGATTTCCATGCAATATAACTAAACCTCCAGTTTCGCTAATAGGATTATCTGGCAATCTTACAACATCATTTTCGGTATTATTATCTTCGATTTTTGCTAGATTTTCTTCTATAGTTTTTCCAGTTACTGTCATACAATCCCCATGAATAAGGCCGAGTTTTAATAACCTTTTCATTACTAATGGGACACCACCAACATTATCTAGATCATACATAATATATTTTCCGCCAGGTTTCATATCAGCTAAATGAGGAGTTCTCATTGATATTTCATGGATATCTTCTAGGGATAGATCTACGCCCATCTCGTGAGCTATTGCTGGAAGGTGTAATGCAGTATTTGTTGAGCCTCCCATTGCAGTCACCACTGTCACTGCATTTTCAAATGCTTTTTTTGTAAGTATGTCAGATGGCCTTATATCTTTTCTTAAAAGATTTAAAACGGCTTCTCCGGCTTTTCTGCTTGATGCAGCTTTTCTCTGGTCTACTGCTGGTTCAGAAGCTGAACCTGGCAGACTTAACCCTAAAGCTTCTCCCACAGAAGACATTGTGTTTGCAGTAAACATTCCGCCACATGATCCTGGTCCTGGGCATGCACGAGATTCTATTTGGTATAATTCATTATCTGTCAGATCTCCTTTTTGGTGCTTTCCAACAGCCTCAAAGACATCTTGGATTTGAATTGTTTTCCCATTAAGGTTCCCTGGCAATATTGATCCACCATAAATAAATACTGATGGTACGTTTAATCTTGCAATTGCCATCATTGCTCCAGGAAGGCTTTTATCACAACCTGCCACTGCAACTAAACCATCAAATCTCTCAGCAAATACAACTGTTTCAATTGAATCAGCTATAACTTCCCTGCTAACTAAAGATCCTTTCATACCCACAGTATTCATAGAAATCGCATCACTAACTGTTATGGTTCCAAAAACAAAAGGAGTGCCTTGGGCTGCAAAAACTCCCCTTTTTACTTGCTCTACAAGTGGCTCTATTCCAGCATTACATGGTGTAACTTCATTATGTGTGGATGCAATTCCCACGAACGGGGCATTAATATTTTCGTCGGTTAACCCCATTGCTTTCATCATAGATCTATGAGGTGCTCTTGCTGCTCCTTCAGTTGTCTCCCAACTTGTATGCTTACCTAGAGCTCTTTTCTGTTCTCTTTTAGTTGCCATTTTTTCTCCTTTTATTGATGCAGTTAATAGCCAGAACAATCACATCTTCCGGAGGGTGTTTATACTTCCCTTCGTCTACTTCTAATTTACTTTTTTTAATTAGGTCTTGCTCATTAACCCATATCCATCCAGCCTTTAATCTTTCAGGATTGATCGCTTCTGCAAAATATATCATATCTATATGGAAGTGTTTACCTTCTTTAGGATCATCGATAGGTTCTAGTAGTAGAGATTCAGGTTTTTCAAGTTCTTTTATATCCCCAATATTTTTAAATATTGATTTGTTTGAAAATAATTTAATTGATAAACCACTTTCCTCTCGCACCTCTCTAACAACCGCTTCTTCTGGAGATTCATTTTTTTCAATATGCCCTCCTGGAGGTAACCATTCCATAACTTTTTTATGCCAATGCAATAGAATTTTATCTTGATCAGGATGTAATACAAAAGCAGTCGCAGTAAAATGCTTACGATTTAGAACCATAGTTCTTTATCCACTATGTTGAAAAGTTCTTTTCCTTTTGAAAATAGTCGACAATTTTTTTCTATTATTTCAAATCTTCTCTCGTCTAGGTAAGGCACATCATGTGCAGCAACATGAGGAGTGAGAATTACTTTTGGGTTGCCCCATAGTTCATGAGACTTTGGTAGAGGTTCTATTTCATAAACATCAAGACCAGCGCCACATATTTCCTCTTGATTTAGCGCTAATAAAAGATCATTTAGAATAGTAGTCATGCCCCTGCCTATGTTGATGAAAAAAGCACTTTTTTTCATTGATTTGAAAAAGTTTAAATTAAATTGACCTTCTGTTTCAGGGGTATGAGGAACAGTACTTACAACAAAATCAGCTTCTTTTGCCTTGTTTAGCAATTGGTCAGGTTTTTCTAACTCATGTATAAAAGAAGGCTTATCCTCCCTTTTTGAATCAATTCCAATAACTTTCATACCTAGCGTGGAACAGTAATATGCAGTTTCTTCTCCGATTCCTCCAATTCCAATTATTAGTATTGTTGATTCAGGTAAATATCTAGTAGATCCTAATGGTAGTTTTAATGGGTTCCAGTTCTTTTCGTATTGTTGTCTAATATATGTGTGCAGGCTTCTTGAAAATGATAAAATCATTGCTAATATATGACTAGATATATGATCGTTATATATCCCTTTAAAATTGGTAGCAATTAACGAATGATTTGCAAGATCATTAAAATAAAAATCAGCAGGAGGGGCGGCTTGAGGGGCTTGTAGCCATTCTATTTTTTTGGCATACGGAAATAATTCCTCGGTCAATACGCCATATACTGCTTCAGAATCAGTCAATTCTATCTTGGCACCCTCTTTATTTTTAGGTACTGCTACTTCTAAATATGGTTCAGAATCAGACAATTTTTTTGCCCAGTTCTCTAAAAGTTCATCATGTGAAAAATTGTCTTTAGTTGAAGGCAAAAAAGTAAGTTTAAAATTCCTCATATTAATTGATCAATTTTTAATTCATTTGATGTTTTTTTGTACCATTCAACTACTTCAGGGTGTAGGGGGATACCTTCTTTCTTTCTTTTTTCTTGTTCATTGGCCTCTATATATCCAGCATAAACTACTTCTTTACCTTCAGAATTCGAAGGTAAGTCGAGCAAACTTTGAAGATATCTGTCCATAAGTTCCTTAAATTCTTTAGTATCTATAAATGCATCTATTGAGTATGCAGCCAAGAAGTGGCCCTGCCCTGTATGTCCACCTGTGGGAGCAGTTTTTGATCCGTTAAGTATTCCTGCAAGCACATCAACTACCATTGCCATAGAGTATGATTTATGAGAACCCATCTCTCTAGTTCCTCCGAAAGGAAGCAAATCAACAGAACTAGAGATATAGCCACTGGCATACCTTTCTTCTAAGTTTTTAGATTCATCTTCATATTGGTCTAGGTCTTTCATATGCACTTTTTCCATGATTGGGTTGCCATTTTCGTCAGCAATCCAGCCAGGTTCTAAAGCAACTCCCAGCCTTGAAGCCAATACAATCTTATTACCAGCCACAGAAGTCATTGCAGCATCAAAAACAAAAGGAGGTAACTTATCTGCAGGAGCAGCATAAGCTATTGGATTGGTACCTATTGCTTTTTTCGAAGAAAAAGTAGGAACCATCCTTGGAGAACATGCTGCCATACAAGTACCTATCATGTCATGCTCTAAAGCCATCATAGCGTGATATGCAAGCATTCCAATGTGTCTTCCGTTTCCAAGAGTGACTAACCCAACGCCAGTTTTCTTTGCCTTTTCTATGGCAAGTTCCATAGCTTGAGGGGCTACTACTATTCCTAGTCCTGCATCAGAATCTACTGTGATGCAGGAAGGAGTTTCTTTTACAATTTTCCAATTAGGGATAGGGTTTAAATTTTTTGATTTGAATGCTCCTAAGTATGCTCTAACCATGTTAGACACGCCATGAGTTTCTACGCCTCTAAGATCTGAAGAAATAAGAACATCAGTTGCCAACTTGCAGTCTTTTTCTGGCATTCCTTGGCTCATAAATATTTGCTCAGTTACATTTCTTAGATTTTCCTCTGGAATTAGAATAATCTCTTGATCAGGAACATGGAATCTTTCTAGCATTATCCTTTTCCTCCATTTTCAGTCATATCAAAGTCAACATTCAATTCAGAACAAATATTTTTAAACCAATTTATTACTTCAGGGTGCAGGGGAATACCAATGTTTCTTCTCTCTGCTTCTGTTTCATATTCCATTAATCCTGCATATAAAACTCTATCTTGACCTTCTACTGGAGGTAAATCCTCTAATGCTTGGAGATATTCGTCCATCATTTCTTTAAATTGCTGAATATTCGTAAATGCCTCAATAGAATATGCAGCCACGAAGTGATTTTGATGTTGTTTCATAGTCCTTAAAGGACCTGCAAGACTACCATTTAATATTGATCCTAATATATCAACTACCATTCCCAGCGAATAACCTTTATGAGATCCTAATTCTCTGGTTGCGCCAAACGGTGTTTGGAGTAGATTGTCGACTTTATCAGGGTCTTCTTTAATATTAAGAGGTGTTTCTTCCATGATTGGATTGCCTTTTTCATCAGTTATCCATCCTGCTGCAAGTGGGACTCCTAATCTTTGCGCAACACGCACTTTATTGGTAGCTATTGCACTTGTTGCTGCATCGAAAACAAAAGGAGCTTTATTTAAAGCAGGCGCAGCTACAGCAATAGGATTTGTCCCTAGGCCAGCTTTAGCAGCATAAGTAGGAACAACATTAGTGGTAGAGGATGTCATACAAGTTCCTATCATATCGTGCTCCAGCGCCATCATTGCATGATATCCAGCCATACCCAGATGTCTTCCATTTCCCATAGATACTAAACCAACGCCAGTTTTCTTTGCCTTTTCGATTGCAATATCCATTGCTTGAGGAGCAACCACCAGGCCTAGGCCCTCATCGCAATCTATTGTTGCACAAGATTCAGTTTCTCTTGTAATTTTCCAATTAGGATTAGCCTTGGCTGATCCCTCAGAAAGATAAAGCACGTAATTTCTTAGCATATTAGAAACTCCATGGGTATCAACACCCCTAATATCTGCTGACAATAATACATCAGTAGCTATCTTGGAATTACCCTCATTCATTCCGCATTTTACAAATATTTCTTCTGCGGTTTTTCTTAGTTTTTCTGGACTTACTCTTATTTCGTCTTCTTCAGGAACATGGAATCTTTCTAGCATTTATTTTTTTACTTCCACTCCTGATTGATTTTGTACGAATTTTAATATCCCAGAATGGTCATCTTTCCCGTTTCCTTCAATTACTAATGATTTTAAAACTTGATGTAGATTTGAAGTGACTTGTAGAGGAAGTTGCAATTCATTGGCTGTTTCCATTGCGTTAGTAATATCCTTTAAATGCAATTCAATTCTAAATCCTGGCTTAAAGTTTCTCTCATACATCATTGGAGCTTTTGTGTTCATAACGTTGCTTCCTGCTAATCCACCCTTTATTGCATTAAATACTGTTTCAGGATCTAATCCCGCTTTAGTAGTAAGTGTAAGTGCTTCAGCAAGTATATGAATATTTGCACCAACTATCATTTGGTTTGCAAGTTTAGTAAAATTTCCTGCCCCAACATCTCCGCATAAAACAGAAGAGGCTCCTAGTACATCAAATATAGGCTTAGCTCTTTCAAAATCTGAAGAATTTCCGCCTGTCATAATTGCCAATGTGCCTTCAATTGCTCCTGGTTCTCCTCCAGATACCGGGGCATCCAAAAACTTAACTCCTTTTGATTGACATTGTTCTGATATTTTTTGAGAAACTAATGGAGAAATTGAACTCATATCAATTATTAGGTCTCCACTGCTAGCACCTTCAAGAGCACCTTCTTTGCCAAGGACAGCTGTTTCAGATTGCGGTGAATTTTGTACCATAATTATTGTGATATCACTTTTTTCAGATACTTCTTTTGGGCAACAGGCTTTAAAGGCACCTTGACCAACAATTTTATCTAAATTTGACTCAACAATGTCATATGCTGAAACTTCATAACCTGCATCTATCATATTTTTAGCCATAGGTGCGCCCATAATTCCTAGGCCAACAAAACCTATCTTCTCTCCCATAATATCTTCTCCTTATTAAATCAATTTATATACTAAGATTACTATATTTCATTTTTGGGTAGTTTTCTAGAAAAAGGTTATTTTGTTTAAGGTTTCCAGAATTTCTCTTCAATAAAATTGAATTTATTTGAATATTTTTTTTCAACATCACTAACCATATCTGGGTGACCACATGCATATAAAATAGTGTCCTCTTTTTCTATATTCTCGAGATCATAAATTGAACTAAATATTTTATTAACCCTTCCTGTTACGCCTTTCCAAGATGAATTTTTTGGATCATCAGGTCTACTACATGTGGGTGTAAAACTAATTTTCTCATTTGTTTTACTAACCGAAGTAAGTTCATTTGAGTAACCGAATTCGTCAATAAAACTAGCTCCTTCAAAAATCCAAATTTTATAATCTGTATTTTTAAAATCTATAGATCTAATCATGCTTACGAATGGAGCAACACCGGTTACTGTAGAAATCATTATATGGTTTTTAAATTGAGACTGAAATTTAAAAATTCCTTTTGGTCTTTTTCTTAGTGTAATTTCTGCACCAACATTTAGTTTGTGTAATAACGGGGTTAAGTTGCCTAAAGGCTTAGGAACTAATTCTATAAATAATTCTATTAAATCTTCATCTGGAGATGAGGCAATTGAGTAAGGTCTTTCTATATCTTTATATCCAACAGTACAATATTGACCCGGGTCAAAATTAAATTTTTCTCCAGGCTCTATCCAGACTTTCCATAGATCGCTTGTAAGATCTTCCCTCTTTCTTATTATTCCTTTAGTGAACCTTTTATTTTTATCTGTCATTGAGTACAAAAACTGAAATCAAATTTATAAAATGTTAGTATACCAACCATTATACAAACAATAAGACCTAATAATATTAAATGAGTGATGGAAATTTAGGTGGTGCTAACAGCACCGCTATAAGACTTGAGTATAAAAACGAAAAAGGAATACTTGCTGAAATTTTAAAATCAGTGATTAGGACTAGTGGGGATATGGCAGGGATAGACGTTATTTCCATAAAAGGCGAAACAATTGTTAAAGATTTAACAATAAATGCTTCAAGGCAAGGTCTTTCCAGAAGAAGAAGCATCCCTAGGTCGGGCTTTATTCCATTCAAGAGATTTCATTAATTTTATGAAAGAATTTGACTTAGTAATTATTGGCTCTGGAATAGTTGGATCTTCTTTAGCTTATTATTCAGCAAAAAAAGAAAAGAAAGTATTGATTATTGAAAAAAACTTTGCTGGTTATAATTCTTCTGGAACTGCTCAAGGAGGATTATCTCCTTACCTAGGTGATGATAAAAAAATAAGAGATTTACATGTAGAGTCGTTTAATCTTCACAAGGAACTTAAGTCTAATATTTTAGAAGAAAGCAATATAAACCCGCATTACACAGAAAAGAAACTTTTTCACATTATTTCTAATAAGAATGAGATATCGACATTAGAGAATGCCATAAGTTACTACGAAGACCCCAGCAAATTTGAGTTTTTGGATGAAGAAGAAATTAGGAAGTTTGAGCCTAAATTAAAATCTGCAAGATTTGGGGCACTTGTATCTGATGACTATATGGAAGTAGATTCATTCAATCTCACTAATGCTCTTAAAGAAGCATCAATTAATTTTGGGGCAGAATTTTTTATTAATAATTTTTCTTCTAAAAACATGATACTTAGAGATTCAAAATTTGTAGGAATAAATATTGAAGGAGAGATTATTAATTCAAACAAGATAGCTTTTACATCAGGCCCATGGACAAAATTGATTTTAAAAGATCATATTGATGTAGATGTGAAACCTTTGAAAGGCCAAATTATAAAGGCAAAAACAAATGAAGAATTTGAAAATTCATTTTACTGGCAAGGGGATTACGCTACCAAGAAGATCGATGATTATCTTTGGATTGGCACAACAGAAGAAGATGTAGGTTTTCTGGAAGGAAGAACAGATGAGGCAAAAAATAAAATTATAAATTCATTTAAAAAGATTTTTTCTGGCTTTTCTGACTTAGATATTAAAGAACATACAGCCTGCTTTAGGCCATATAATGAAAGAAATGAACCAATTTTAAGAGAATCGACTGAAATTGAGGGTATTTATGTTGGAACGGGTGCAGGGAGAAATGGTATTAAACTTGGCCCTGGGATGGGAAAAAGATTGAGTAATATGATTTTCTAAAATAATGTTGTTATATGTTTAAAAAAATGCTAATTTATAATTTTAGTGGACAATTTATTAAACATTGATCGATTAAATAAAACTCAAGTTGAGGAATTAATATATTTAGCCTCTTCTTTGAAGAAAGACTTTCCTAATATTAATCCAGTTAACCCTCTTCAAAAAAAGATTATTCTTTTTCTCTTTTTGGAGCCTAGCACTAGAACAAAGACTTCTTTCAACTTTGCATGTTCAATATTGGGAGCAAATGTTATAGATATCTCCCCAATGACTTCCTCAATGACTAAAGGAGAGTCTTTTGAGAATACATTAAAAACTTTAGGTTCATATCCTGCAGATGCATTAGTCCTAAGAAGCGATGAAAATCATCATATTGATGTCGCCCAAAACCTTCTTGATTTTCCAGTGATTAATGCTGGATCTGGAACTAAATCTCATCCTACCCAAACTTTGGCAGACCTAATGACATTAAAAGAACAGGGACTTTCAATAGAAAAGTTAAAGATATCTATTGTGGGAGATATAGAACATAGCAGAGTGGCAAGGTCATTAATCGAAGCGTTGAATTTCTTTGGATCAAAAATAAATATTTGTGCACCAGAGTATTTTAAACCTACTGATTTAAGCAATATTTCTTATTTTGAAGATCTTTCTGAAGCGATAAAAGATGTAGATGTATTAATGACCTTAAGAATACAAAAAGAAAGAATTAAAAAATCAAAAATAAATTTTAATGAATATTCAAACAAGTACATGATAACAGGAAAAATAATGAATGAATTTAATATCAATTACTTAATGCATCCTGGCCCAGTTAATGAAGGAATAGAAATTGACAGAGGACTCCAAGATTCAAGTAAATCCCTTATTTTAGAGCAAGTTAAAAATGGAACTTGGATTAGATGTGCTGTGCTTTTGAAGATCTTATTGGATGGAAAATCATGATAGCCATTAGAAATTGCATGATCGTTGATCCTATTAAAGGCCCTACATCTTATAAGCAAGACATAATCATTGAAGAAGATAAGATCTTAGACATAATAAATTCCGATTCTTCTATTAACTACGAAAGTGAAATAGATACTGAAGGAAGACTATTGTTCCCTGGATTAATAGATATTCATTCTCATTTTAGAGAGCCAGGCCAAACTTACAAAGAAAGCATTGAAACTGGTTCTAACGCTGCAGCAAAAGGAGGTTTTACTACTGTGGTGGTAATGCCTAATACATTGCCTCCATTAGACTCAGTTTTAAATATTGCGAGAATTGAAAGTAGTATTAATAATTCAAAAATTAGAGTTTATTTAGCTCCTTCAATAACCAATAGAAGAGATGGATCCAGCATAGTAGATATCGATGCAATTTTGAATAATTTTGAATCAATGATTTTTGGATTTTCTGATGATGGTGACTTTGTTCAAAATGGAGAAATTATAAAACAGGGGCTTTTAAAACTTGATGGAAAATTTCCTATAATGGAGCATTGTGAAGATTTAGGTATTGAGTATAAAAATGGAACGATAAATCATGGGCAACTTTCAAAGAAATATAATCAAATTGGTAGGCCTGTTAAGGCGGAGTTAAATGCTGTAATAAGGGATCTGAAGTTAGCTAAAGAAGCAAATGGCTGGATACATATACAACATGTATCCACTAAAGAAGCTATTGATCAAATAAATAATGCTAAATCTGATGGTATTAATGTCACCACAGAAGTTACTCCTCACCATATTTTTTTGAATGAAAACGAATTGATCAATAATTTAGACCCCACATTTAAAGTAAACCCTCCTCTAAGAACTCAAGAAGATATGCAGTATTGCCTCAAAGCTCTAAAAAGTGGAGTAATTGATGTAATTGCTACTGATCATGCACCA
>CESD01011190.1_pt1 | contig 19209 bp, 18 predicted proteins | sample 531191 | NCBI WGS metagenome assembly CESD01 (sample SAMEA2622021, study PRJEB7988) | marine metagenome | biome: marine biome (ENVO:00000447); feature: deep chlorophyll maximum layer (ENVO:xxxxxxxx); material: "saline water (ENVO:00002010), including plankton (ENVO:xxxxxxxx)" | depth 188 m
AAGAGCAAGGGTGGTAGTGTACAACACGGATGCAATTAGTGACCCTGCCACTCAGCTCCCTGATAACATTTATGATTTTATTGATCCTAAATGGAAAGGAAAGATTGGATGGCCTCCAACCAATAGCTCTTTTCATGCTATGGTTACCGGAATGAGGCAAACTTGGGGTGAAGAAAAGACAAAGACTTGGCTTGAAGGAATAGTAGCCAATGGAGCCAACGTTTATGCTAAAAATACTCCAACAGTTGAAGCAGCAGGAGCTGGTGAAATTGAAGTAGGATTTGTTAATCACTACTATTTGCACAGATTCATAGCTGCTAATACAGAAAGCTTCAAAGCAAGAAACTACTTCCTTCCTGGAGGTGGACCTGGTTCGGTTGTTTTGGTTGCAGGTGCAGGGGTATTAGAAGCATCTGATAACTCAGATGGAGCAGAAGCATTCATTAAATTTATGCTTTCTAAGCCAGCTCAGGCATACTTTGCTAACGAGACTTATGAGTATCCTCTTGTTGAAGGTGTTAAGAAAAATCACCTTCTTCCAGATCTTGATACATTAAATCTTCCAGATATTGATATATCTGATTTAGGAGATATAGCGGCCACTCAAAAGTTATTGCAAGAAACAGGAGCTCTTCCATAATTAATTAGAACATTTCGTTTCTTCATTTTAAAAGAGAGAGAATTAACGTTCTCTCTCTTTTTTTATATACTTGACCAACATGATTAAGTTTAGAAATATTGATATAAATTATTATTGGCTTTCAACACTTTCTACTATTGTAGCGACTGGAGTGTCAATTCCTATTATATATTTAATTTTTAGAGCTATTAATGCTGAAAATTTTGTTGAACTTTTATTTAGAGAAAGAGTTTTATGGATTATTATTAGATCAATTATATTAATCTTATTTGTAACCTTTTTTTCGATAGTAATATCATATTTATTATGTCATTTTTTAATAAAAACTAATGTACCTCTTAAAAAATTTTTAACAGTATTTTGTTGCCTTCCTATAGTTATTCCTAGTTATGTATATGGAATGGTTTTTGTAGATTTATTGGGTCCTAAAGGTAAAGTTAATAAGATTTTAAGTAACCTAAATATTACAGACTATTTTCCTGATTTATATGGGTTTTGGGGTGCTGCCATTGTATTAACTTTTTTATCTTATCCCTATGTTTTTTTGCCTTTAAGGGCTGCAATGCTTAGACTTGATAGTTCTTTTGAAGATGCTTCTAGGAGTCTAGGAAGAGGAAGATTTAAGACTTTTTTCTATATTTCTCTTCCGCTTTTATTTCCAGCCATAAGATCAGGAGGTATTCTGGTTGCCTTGTATACACTAAGTGATTTTGGAGCAGTTGCATTATTGAGATACGAAACATTTACTTGGGCAATCATGACCCAATATGAAACAGGATTCAATCGAATTGCTGCTGCAATTCTTTCATTAGTCTTAGTAATTATTGCAATTTTATTATTAGGTTTGGATAGTTTATTTAGTGGCCCAAAAAATTATCATTCTTCATCTTCATCTCTTAAATCTCCAAGTGTAGAGATATTAGGTTATAAGAGGTGGTTAATATTTTTTGGTATTTGCATAGTACCATTTATAGGCGTTGTAATTCCTTTTATTGGATTGCTTTATTGGTTATTAAGAGGAGTGTTCATTGGCGGGGTTTTTACTTTTAATTTGAGTTTTAGCACTATATTTAATTCGCTATATGTTTCTGCGTTAGCTTCAATTTTTACTTTAATAATTGCTATTCCAATTGCCTTTTTTGCAGTAAAGCATAAGGGAAAATTTAGCCTTATTTTAGAAAAAATTTCTTATATAGGTTTTGGTTTGCCAGCTATAGTAGTAGCACTTTCTCTTGTTTATTTCTCAATTAATTTTGCTTTCCCTGTTTATCAGACTATTTTTGTTTTGACTTTTGGGTATGGAGTACTATTCCTGCCGGTAGCAGTAAGTGCACTAAAGACAACTTTAATGCAAGTTAATCAAAACCTTGAAGATGCCTCAAGAGGTCTTGGAATAGGATATTGGGTTACGATGTGGAGGATAACCATACCTTTGATAATGCCAAGTGTTTTAGCTGGAGGATTATTAGTTTTCCTTCTTACATTAAAAGAATTGCCTTTAACCATGATTCTTTCTCCACTAAATTTTGATAGTCTGGCATTGAAAGTTTGGGGCTACGCTTCAGAGGCCTTTTTTGCAGAAGCAGCACTTCCTGCTTTGATCTTGATATTATTATCAGGCCCTGCATCCGCATATTTAGTTTTAAAGAGAAATGATATTGAAACGAGCACTTAAATGTATTCTAAGATAAAAGAAAAAACTACAAATTACGGCAGGATTCAGTTAGAAGAAGTAAGCACCTCATTTAATGACGCTAAAATACTTGATGAATTCTCTCTAGCTATAGATCCTAGTCAATTTGTTTCTATATTAGGTACTAGCGGAATAGGAAAAACAACCCTACTAAGAGTTATATCTGGGTTTAAAAGAATTTCAAGTGGTTATTTAAGAATTAATGGGCAATTAGCATCTTCAAATTTTTTGCACATAGCTCCTGAAAGAAGGAATTTGGGGTTTGTATTTCAGGACTACGCTCTTTTTCCTCATTTAAATGTTTTTGAGAATATTGGATATGGAATCAGCAAGAAGGACTCAAATAGACAAATAAAGATAAAAAAAATGTTGGACATTTTAGATCTTTCAAATCATCAAAAAAAGATTCCTAGCCAATTGTCTGGAGGTCAGCAACAAAGAGTTGCTATTGGTAGAGCCATGGCTATTAATCCCTCTGCCATTTTAATGGATGAGCCTTTTTCTAACTTAGATTTTAGCCTGAAGAAAACTTTATCTTCTGAAATAAAAAAAATAATTAATAGATCAGGAACATCTACAATAATGGTCACTCATGATGAGAATGAAGCAGAAAGATTATCTGATAAATGCTACTTAATGGAAAATGGAAAATTAAGAGACATTTAGATTATTCATTTTTTAATGACAATATTAATGGGATGGCTAGAAAAACCAATAAAGACCCGACGGCGAAAGATACCCGGTAAGTTTCGAATAAATCATAAATTAGCCCACCTAATATAGGAGCAATTGCTGAGAAAATACCTCCAATAGTACTCATCATTCCAACCGCGGTACCATAATTTTTTCTCCCAAAAAAGTCTGCTATCATGGAAAGTCTCAATGGAATTGATGCTCCAAAACCTCCTCCCCAACAAAGTCCAAAGATTATAATTAAAGCATTAGTATTTATTGTTATTCCAAAAATTTCTTTGTCTATCATACTTAATGAAAGCGATCCTATACCTAGAAATAGAACAGCAATTGACATTAGATATTTTTGATTAATTTTGTTACCAGAAAATCCAACCATTAATCTGCTTGATACATCAGCAAAAGCAATAATAGCGATAGAAAATCCAGCCAAGGAAAGAGATACATTGAAACTAGTTAATGCAGGGATGTGTAGCAAATTTAGAGCAAATAATCCTTGAGTTAGACTAGTAGCTATTGCAAATTTCCAAAAAGTGGCTGATTTAAATATTTCTTTAACAGATTTATCATTATTATTTTTTGTATTCTTACCTGACTGAAGATCTTCTTCGATTTTAATTTCTCCATCTGGCAGTAATCCATAATCTTCGGGAGTTGATCTCATAATCAAAGTAGCAGGAAAACCAATAACCCAAAAGCCAATTCCAGAAAAAATGATTATTGGCCTCCATCCGTAATTACTTATTAGAATTACTAGTAATGGAACTAATAATCCTCCTATGCCTGAAGCAGACATCATTAATGAAAGCGCTAGTTTTCTTTTTTTGACAAACCAATTTCCAACAGTTGCTACCAGAACAATAAAAGTGCCAAATGACATCCCAACTGTTAATAGCGATATACAAAGATAAAAGTGCCAAAGCTTTGTAATAAATCCCATTAGAATAAAACTTAGTCCAGTTGTAAAAATACCAAATGCCATAACCTTTTTTATTCCAAATTTATTCAGAATAATACCTACGAAAGGAGATATCATTCCGCCTTCAGACCTTTGTATTGACATCCCTGCAGCAGTTAAAGCTCTACTCCATCCCATAGATTCAACAATAGGATCAAAGAAGGCAGTAAATCCTCTCCAGAAAACTGTAGAGGCATATCCTTGGACCATAGCCCCTGCACCAACTATTTTCCATCCATAAAAAAATTTATTTTTTTTATTAGACGTAATACCTCCTATAGTCCCATAATTCCATAACCACTATCTACTGGTATGGTTGCTCCTGTAATTCCAGATGATAAGTCGCTTAATAGAAAACTTGATGTATTTGCTACTTCTTCATGAGTTACATTTCTTTTAAGAGGAGATCTGTCTGCATGAGCTTTTCTCATTTCATTAAATCCGGCTATACTTCTAGCAGCGAGAGTTGGCAAAGGGCCTGCAGAAACTGCATTCACTCTAATATTATTTTTGCCATATTCAAATGCTAATTGTTTTACACAATTTTCTAATGCTGCTTTTGAGGTGCCCATAATATTATAACCAGGATAAACTTTTTGAGAAGCCTCAAACGAAAGAGTAATAATAGATCCTCCTTCTGGATTCATAATCTTAGAACCTAATTTTGTTATTGGAATTAAACTATAAGCGCTAGTTTCAAGAGCAGTAGAGAATCCATTTTTAGTTACATCGGAAAAATTGCCCCCTAAATCTTCCCTTTCTGCAAATGCAATACTATGAACTATAAAATCTATTTGGTTCAATTTTGCTTTTGAAACTTTAAAAAAATTATCAAGACTTTTTTGATTTAATACATCACATTCTTGTATAAAAGATGGATTCAGGTCCTTTAAGGATTTTTCTACACTCCCTAACACTCTTTCATTTTGATATGAATAACCAATTTTAGCCCCTAAACTCGAAAGTTCCTTTGCTATGTAGTAGGCAATACTACGATGGTTTGCTACACCAAAAATTAATCCTTTTTTTCCATTAAACTCCATTTTTACCTCCTTACCAATTTGTTACCGATCCATCGATTCTTTTTAATTGAGGAGGGTCCCATTTCTTAAATTTACTTTCTTTGAGTATTTCCTCATTTACAGATATTCCTAAACCCGGTGTATCTGCTACTCTAAACATTGCATTTTCTATCTTATGATCTATATTAATTATTTCGTCGTTAGAAAATCCAGCATTTTCGGATGCTGATTCTCTTGTTTCGAGCCATGCAAAATTTGGTATAGAAGCTCCAAAATGTATTGATGCAGCAGTACATACTGGTCCTAATGGATTATGAGGCATCATATCTATATAATGACTTTCACACCAACCAGCAACTTTTAAAGATTCAGTTATACCTCCAACGTTGCATATATCTACTCTAGCAAATTGAGTTAAATCATTTTCAATATAAGGAACAAATTGCCATTTTGAAGAAAATTCTTCTCCTATTGCAAATGGAATATTGGTCATTTTTCTTAGGGCTTCGTAAGCGCTTGGAGTTTCATCTCTGATTGGCTCTTCTACAAAATCTAATGTTCCGTTAGGAAGTTTATTACAGAAAGACGCCGCCTCTGCAACAGAGAATCTATGATGCAGATCAACACCTAAAACCACTTCACTGCCTAATTCATTCCTTGCTTTGACTATCCACTCTGCAGTTTTATTGAGAGACTCCCTGGGCTCAAAAATTAATTCTTCATCCTTTAAATTTCTTGATTTTGTATAGATTGATTCAAATTTTCCCGAGCCTCCGTCAGAAGACATACTTAATCTAAATGCTTGCCAACCTGATTTAATTAATTTCTTTGCCTGATCTATCATTTCTTGGCTAGGAGGAGCAGATGTAGTAGCAAAAGTTGGAACTAGGTCTCTTTGCTTCCCCCCAATTAGTTCATAGACTGGAACTCCTAAGGCCTTGCCTTTAATATCATATAAGGCTAGATCTATTGCAGAGATAGCTGCCGTCAAGGTTCTGCCTCCCTCAAAATATTGACTTCTATATAATCTCTGCCAAATTTTACCAATTTCAAATGGGTCCATCCCAACCATAATATCTTTATAATGTTCTATTATTCCTGATACTCCTAATTCTCTCGCTGATAGTCCTGATTCTCCCCATCCAAATACATCGCTGTCAGTTTCTATTTTTACTAATAGTTGATTTCTGCTCCCAATCCAAATTGGGTAAGGTATAACATTGGTTATTTTCATAATGGATTCCCTTTCTGATTTTACCTTATTATCATAGAGTAAAATTTAAAAGCCCTGATTAAATTATTTCTGTGCATTTAAAAAATTATATTTGTAATGTAATATCAAAAAAAATGTTAGGAGGTTTCTTTGTTAGATTATTTTAAAGTTCCTGAAGAAGATGTTGTGATTGTAGATGTTAGTGATTTAAGAAAAACAACTGAACAGATGTTCATTAAATGTGGAGTTCATCCTGAAGAGGCAAAGATAGGAGCTGATGTTTTAATGCATGCTGACTTAAGGGGAATAGAAACCCATGGTGTATCTAATTTACTTAGAGGTTACATCAAAAATTATAACTCTGGCCAAACAAATCGAAATCCAAATTGGAAAATCGTTAAAGAATCTCCTACTACAGCAACAATTGATGGCGATAATGGCTTAGGATTAATGACAACTTATCATGCTATGAAGGTAGCGATGCAAAAAGCTGCAGAATATGGCATGGGTGCAGTTTCAATACGAAATTCTGCTCATTGTGGTGCCGTAGGATATTTTGCAATGATGGCATTAGAGCATGATATGGTTGGCACATGTATGACTGCAGGCGGGAATACTATGGCCCCAACTTTTGGAGCCGAAGCAAAGTTAGGTACAAATCCTATAGCTATAGCAGTTCCAACAAAATCAAAACCTCCATTTGTATTTGATGCTGCTACAACAACAATTGCAGGTAATAAAATGGGGCTTTTGGAAAGGATAGGAGCTGATATGCAACCTGGCTGGGTGGCTCATGATGATGGAACTCCTGATATGGATGGTGGCGGAGAATTTCAATATGCAAATGGTCCTCAAAGAATGCAATTACCTTTAGGTTCAACAAGGGAACTAGGCTCCCATAAAGGTTATGGTCTGGGTGTATCTGTAGATATATTGTGTGGGATATTAAGCAATGGAATCGGATTTCCGACTCTTGAAGCTTCGAGAAGAGCACATTATGTTTCTGCATTTAAAATTGATGGGTTTTCTGAGATTGATGAATTTAAGAGTTCTATGGACCAAATGTTGGATGGCTTAGAGAAAACAAAACCTGCTCCAGGGCATGATCGGGTATTATATGCTGGATTAGAAGAATATGAAGAAGAAAAAGAGAGATTAAAGCATGGAATTCCTCTTCATAAAGAGGTAGTTGAGTGGTATAAGGGAGCGTGTGAAGAAATGAGTATAGATTTTATTTTGACTTAGAATTTTTTCCAGAAAGGCTCAATTTTTTTAACCTTTGCTAATATTGATGGATCCCATTTAGGCTCAATTTTTTTAACCTTTTCTTGACCCCAATTAATTTTTCTGACTACCCTATCATCATTATAATAGACTGCAAAAATTGATTCTTTGAACTTATTAAAATCATCTATCATATTTTTTTCATGCCACTTTATAATTTCTATTTTTTCTATAAGATCTATTGAAAAGAAACTACCTGAAATTCTTACATTAGGATGCAAATTAATTGATTCTAGAATATTAAGTATAGATTTTTTATGATTCTTTGAACTAAGAAAATACTTTTCTATTTGTTTATATAGCCCCATATCTCCCGCTGCAGGTATTTCGTCATTTTTCGGGATCATAATATTCATTATGTCTTTTAATAATCTCTGATTGAATTCTGATATTTTATTTTCCATTTTTTGATAAGTTGTCCGCTATCATTAGGGCTATTGCTTGTATTGTTGGAGTTGGATTTACTGACGCAGAAGTTACAAATAAGCTACCATCAACTATATATACATTTTCTAAGTCATGAATTTTACCTAATTTATTTACTACTGATTTTTCTGGATCGTTGCCCATCTTTGCAGTGCCCATCAAATGCCAGCCAGCCTGCCTCATTAAAGGTGTGTTATAAGTAAATTTTGCTCCCGCCTCTTTTAATACTTCACCTGTTTTTTTTATTGCAAAATCTAATATTTTTCTAGAATTTTCGCTTAATTCGTAATTTATGTTCACACCAGGAAGACCATCTGAATCTTTTGATCTATTATCCAAACTAATGTAATTTTTTTCTTCTGGAAGATCTTCAGCAATTATAGAAAAACCTAGGATATTTCCAAAAGATTCAGAGAATTGTTCATGATGATTTTCTCCCCAGTCTAATTCTAATGCAGTCAGTGCCGGGCCGTGATTTCTGACCATTTGAAGAGAGAATCCCCTATTAAACCCCCTAGACTTATCAGTCTCATAAAATTGTTGCGACATTAGAATATTGGCGGTAGGGCCATTAAAAAATTTATTTTTTCCTTCAAAGCATCCCCTAATAAATGCATACGGATGAAACATTAGATTCTTACCCACCAGCCCACTATTATTTCCTAATCCATTTTGATGATTTCTAGATGAAGACATTAGCAACAGCCTGGCAGTACCTATTGCATTACAGGCTATTACAATATTATTTGCGTTTATTGAAATTTCTCTGCCATCTTTTATATATTTCACCCCGGTTGCTCTTTGTTGGTCATTCGTGATGATTTTTTTTACTCTTGCGCCTGATATGATTTTTGCCCCATATTTTGTTGCTTCAGGCCAATATTTATTATCTGTACTTGAAACTGAAGCCCTGTCCATAAGAGCATGAGAACCTATAAATTCCCATTTATCTTTAAAGTAATTTGAATCTACGTAGTTATCTGAAGGCCACCAATGCCAATTTAATCTGTCAAAAGCTTTCGCGATTATTTCGCCATCATCCCCTAATGGGACAGGAAGAAGAGGCCTATTTGTCCTTGGTGGGTTTGCAGGATCTCCTGATATTCCTGAACAACCCATCATAATATCATTTTCATCATAGTATTTTTCTAGATCAGAATAATTTATTGGCCAGTCATCTGCTACACCATCAAGAGTTTTAACTTTAAAGTCAGATGGATGGAATCTAGGTGTATGGGCTGTCCAATGGATAGTGCTTCCTCCAATCGAGTTATACATTAATGGGTGTATTGGGCTATTTTGGTTATTTATAGGGTAATCAAATTTGCTTTCTCGAAAATTTGGGTTCCAGTTCCACTTTGTAAGCCCTTCAATTTCTAATTTATTTTTATTTTTTGGATATGAATCATAATCAATTGGTTCGCCTTGCTCTAAACATACAACTTTGGCACCGTTTTTTGACAATTTCCATGAGAAGGCTGCACCTGATGCACCTGATCCAATTACTAAATAATCTATTTCATGTTTTTTCATAAATTTAAATTGGTCACTTTTTCATAAATTAACTTAAATGATAGAATCTGAAAAGCGATATGTTAATTTCAGTTTTAGTTTCATTCATAATTATAATAGTCTCAGCTGCTATTCCTATAGTTCACTTTCTCGCATTCCCGATAAGCCCATTTGTATCTGGATTTATAGGAGCGTCAATTGGAGATTTACAGGATGAGAGAATAGTATACTTTGGACTTTTATGTTCTATAGTACTATTTTTACCCTTATTTTTATTAATGGAATTTACAGGTGTGCTCGGTGAATTAAGATGGTATTATTCATTGGTAATTTCATTTATATTAAGTGGATATGTATGGTTTGGTACCACTGTTGGAGCCCTATTAAAATTTTGGAGTTCTAAAAAAAGTTAATAATTTAATTAGCAATATTTTCTGCAATAATTTCTAGTATATGTTTTGGTTCGTGAGCAGAGAAGTCTTCTATTTGGTGTCTACAAGAAACCCCTGTAATTGCGACTTGTGTATTTCTTTCAATGTTATTTAGATAGGGGATTAGTCTGTCATTAGCTATTCTTTTTGAGATATCGTAATGCTCTTTCTCATAACCAAATGCACCTGCCATTCCACAGCATCCTGATGGGATTTTTTCTACTTTAGAATTAGGTATTAGTTTTAGTGAATCTACAGATACATTTTCTCCTGAAATAGTTTTTTCGTGACAATGTATTTGGACAGCATATGATTTTTTTTCTGGATTATCTTTAAATTTAATTTTATTCAAATTAGTAGGATCAGTAATTATTTCCTGCAATAAATATGTATTATTAGAAATTTGATCTGCTCTTTCATCTTCTGGGAACATATCCGGATATTCATCCTTTAAAGCTGAAATACAACTAGGCTCAGCTCCCACCACAATTGCTCCTTCTTTTACATGCTCATATAATTTATCAATATTGTATTTAGCATTTTTCTTAGCAGACTCTAATAACCCTTTGGAAATTAATGGTCTGCCGCAACACTTTTTATCAATCAAAGTAACATTATAATTTAAAGATTTTAGTATTTTTATAGCAGATAATCCTACTTCAGGATGATTATAATTTGTAAATGTGTCATGAAAGAATACAGCAGTTCTATTACTACTATTTGAATCTGATTTATATAATTTCTCAAATGAATAAGAAGCTATCTTTGGAATGTTTCTTCTTTTATCGATTTTTAATAGATAATCGGAAAAAAGTTTAAAAATAAATAATTTTCTAGTTAAGTTAAAAATACTTGGAAATATTGATCCAATTTTATTTAGAATTGCTATATTACCAGTTAACCTTGACCTAATAGGAATTTTATTTTTTTTATAATATTGGTGTAAGAATTCGTATTTGATTTTGGCCATATCTACACCAGAAGGACACTCTGACCTACAAGTTTTACACTCTAAACATAAATCTAAAACATTAAATAATTTTTTGGAATTTAATTCTTTTATGGGTAGTTTGCCTGATAATGCAGCTCTTAGTGCATTTGCTCTTCCTCGAGTTGAATCTACTTCATCTCTAGTTGCCATAAATGAAGGACACATATATCCAGAGTTAATCTTTTTGCAAGCAGCTTGACCATTACACATTTCAACAGCCTGAGCAAACCCTCCTTCTTTTTTAAAAGAAAGAAAAGTATCTGTTATTTCCGTTTTATAATTTTTACCAAATCTAAGATTAGAATCCATAGGAGGTGTTTCTATTATCTTTCCAGGATTCAGTATATTTTTGGGATCAAATGCCTTTTTTAAATCTTTAAAAGCAGAGTATACTTTTTCTCCGTACATTTTTTTTGTCCATGCACCTCTTACAATTCCATCTCCATGCTCCCCGCTAAATGCACCTCCAAATTCAAATACTAAATCAGAAATATCACTCGATATTTTTACCATCTTTTTTATATCTGCCTCTGATTTAAGATTTATCAGTGGCCTTATATGAAGACATCCCACTGAAGCATGTCCATAATATCCCGCTGTAGTTCCATTACTTTTTACGATTTCATCAAACCTTCTAACATATTCAGGTAATTTTTCGGGAGATACTGCAGTATCTTCAACAAAAGGAATTGCTTTAGCTTCTCCAGGTTTTTTCATAACTAAACCTAATCCGGCTTTCCTCATATTCCATACTTTTTCTTGCTGGATAGAGTCCATCACAATTGTACTTGATAAAGCTAATTTTGAATTTTGAATTTTTGAATTAAGTTTTTCTATTTTATCTTTAACTTCAAGTTCATTTTCACCATAAAATTCCGCAACTATTATATCTGTAGGGTCACCTTTTAAATAATCAACTCCTGAAGCAAATTCAGAAGATTTTTTTGCTTCATTGATAATAATTTCACCTATATGTTCTACCGCTGAGGGGCCAAATTCAAGAGCATATATTGAAGCTTCCATTGATTTGATAATATCCGAGAATTCTATTACTAAAAGTCCTTTATTCTTGGGTAGTTCTACTAAATCTAACTCTGCTTCTATAATTGTAGCTAAGGTGCCTTCAGAACCAACTATTAACTTGGTTAAATCAACATACCCGCCTTTATTAATCTCATCTAAATTATATCCACCCACCCTTCTTTGTATTTTTGGGAATTTTTTTTCTAATTCATCTGTGTATTCCTTAAATAAATTTAACGAATTGCTATAAATATTTGACTCCAAAGAACCCTTGTTTAGTAGACTTTCAAATCTATTAAATGATAATTTTTCAAATTTATGGTTATTACCGTTTGAAAGGATAGTCTCTAGGCTGGAGACATGGTCAATTGTTTTCCCGTATATTACAGAGTGTGCTCCACAAGAATTATTTCCTATTACTCCACCCACAGTTGCCCTATTTGTAGTACTTGGATCGGGTGTAAAGAGCAAATTCATAGGTTTTAGGTAGCTATTTAATGTATCTATTGTGATTCCTGGCTGCGTTATTATTTTTTTATTATTTTTATCAAAATCAATAACTGAATTTAAATATTTTGAAAAATCAATTACTATCGCTCTATTTACAGTCTGCCCAGACAGACTTGAACCACCACCTCTTGGTAATATAGCGATATTATTTTCATCTGCGATTTGGACTATAGTTTTTACGTCATTAGTATTTTTTGGTATCGCTACACATAATGGAATTATTCTGTAAATAGAGGCGTCTGTTGAATATATTTCCCTAGTAATTTCATCAAATCTAACTTCTCCGCTAATTTCTCTTAGAAGTGTCTTTTTTATAGAATCTTCTATCTCATCTGCAGAGTAATTATTTGATATTTTTTGAACCATCTTTTTCCTTAATTATATTAGAAAGTAAAATACTAACTGTAATAATACCTACTATAGTACCTAAGGAGACATATGTATTTATATGAAAATGGGTAATATATTCACTATTAATTAATGGGCCTATATTTTCGCCAAGATATTCCATAGACATTTTAAAGCCAATAAAAACTAATATTAAAGACAATCCGTACTTAAGAAATCTAAACTGGTTCTGTATTTCTTGGATAAGGAAATATAACGGCCTCATACCAATAACTGCCATCATATTTGAAGTCCATACTATAAATACATCTTGCGTTATTCCGAAAATTGTTGGAATTGAATCAATTGCAAATACAATATCCGTACTAGCAAGTACAATAACAACTAGAAACAAAGGTGTAAATTTTTTAACACCATTAATGTTTGTTCTAAATCTTGATCCATCAAATTCACTGCTTACACTAACAAATTTATTTGCAATTCTATAAATAAAATTATTTTCGGGATTGGAGTCACTTTCTTTTACTAGAGCAATTTTTATTCCTGTATAAATTAAGAAAATTCCCATAACCAATAATACCCATCCAAAATTTGAAAGAATGATAGATCCAAGAGCAATGAATATTGCCCTAGTTATTAAAGCCCCCATTATTCCATAAGTTAAAGCTAGTGATTGTAATTTTGCTGGGATTTGAAAAAATTCAAAAATGATTATGAATACAAATAAATTATCGAAACATAAGGCTTTTTCTGCAATGTATCCTGCTAAAAACGAAACTCCTCTTTCATTATTAGTCATTAATGACCCATCTTCCACAAAAAACCATAGTGCCACAATCATTGATATAGATATCCAGCATAAACTCCAAATTAATGCTGATTTAAATTTATAAATTTTCCCTTTAGATATGTATAAGTCAAAAATAAGAAGTACTATTACAAATACATTAAAGATTATCCAAGGATAATAATCAGCCATTACTATCTATTTGAGCTTGAGGTAATCTTATACTCTAAAGTACCTGAAGGACTCTTAACACTAACGATTTCTCCTTTAGCTTTTCCAAGAATTGCTTTGCCGACTGGAGATTCTGATGATATTTTTGAATTTAAAGGATCTGCTTCATGAAAATCTACTACCTGGAAAGAATGAACTTCTTTATTATTTTGGTTCTCAATAGTTACCTTTGTTCCAATATTTATTTTGCCCTTCAATAAGGATTGAGATCCATCATCTATAATAATTGCACCTCTCATTAAATTTTCTATATCTGTTATTTTAGCCATAACCATACCTTGGGCTTCTCTCGCTGCTTCAAGTGGTGCATTTTCTCTTACGTCACCATCTGCCGCAGCATTTTGAATATCAACCGCTAAATCCATCTTTTGTTTATTTAACTTATCTAATTGGCCAATTAAAGTTTTGTATCTACTTCTTGTTAGTTTCGGCCCTTCTTCAAATGTAGAAACCTTATTCTTAGTTCTTTTATTGGTTAGGATTCTTTTAGATCTTAAATGTGATGGAATATTTAGATCAGTTTTGATCAATTCATTATTATGTAAAAACCCCAGAAACTTTTTTACTGAAGCAAGCCTAGATTGGGTGTCAGTATTAGCCATTCTAGAAGTAATTTGTTGGCTATAGTCCCCTACTTCAGGAGGCTTTAAATTTGATAATAATTTTTCTTCACCAATATTAGTAACAAAATCAGCTACAACCGCTCTCTCATTCATTCTTTCGGAAATTGGTATTGTTTTTACATAGTACTTCAAAGCTTCTATCATATTAGATTCTGAAGTTAATTCAATTTCACTTTTTACTTCCTCGATGTTTGTCTTTTTTGCCATTTTCTATTCCTATATATAATGTTATTTTTGTCAGTAGTAGTAAACTATTGAAAGTTAGATTACAATATACGAGTTTTACAAGAGAATATTATAATCCTATAAAGGATTAAACAACAACAATAAGAAATATATATTAATTTTAAGTACGTGACTCGAGATGACTAAGAGAACATATCAACCAAAAAAAAGAAAAAGAGCAAGAACTCACGGTTTTCGTGTGAGAATGAGAACCAAAAGTGGAAGAAATATTCTTAAAAGAAGGCGAGTCCGAGGAAGGAAGCTTTTAACTGTTGTCTCAAAACAATAGTTTAAACCTTTGATTTCAATTGAAGTCATAAGAAAATCTAAAGAATTTCTAGAGATAATTTCGAATGGTAATAAATTTACTAGACCAGGAATTATTATTTATTACATAAGACCCAATGGGCTTGATAAATTAAGAGTAGGAATTTCTGTAAAGAAGCAAGTTGGTAACTCGGTAGTTAGAAATAAACTAAGAAGACAAATTAAGAGTTTATTGAGAGATGTGCCAGCCAGATTTAATGAAGTTTCAATGGTCTTAGTAGTTATGAAAAATAATCAGGGTTTAGATTATCCTTATATTAAAAATATATTAGATGAATTTGATGACCTTATTTCTAGAGTTAGTGAACAATAATGTTTAAAAAAATAATATTAAAATTTATAAAATTATACATCTTGGTTGCCTCTCCTTATATTGGCGGCAATTGTAAATATACCCCTTCATGTTCAAATTATGGGTATCAAGCAGTGGCAAAGCACGGAGCTTTAATAGGATCTTGGATGATTTTTGTTAGATTATTTAAATGCCATCCATTTTCAAAGGGAGGATATGATCCGGTTAGATGAAAATTATTAAAGAAAATAAGATATTACTTCTCGTTATTTTGTTTTTAACAACAACTTTATTCGGATGTATGAATGATATGGAGCATCAAGGTAATTGGTCATCTCCAGTAGTTGATGAAAATTACGTATATGCTCCTTCTGATAAAGGAAAAATTTATAAATTTTCTAAGAAAGATGGATCTTTAGTTAAGGGTTGGGAATTTCCTTCAGGAGATAATTCTTTGGGTTCTTTTTATGGAGAAATGATTATAAATGATGGAATTTTATATGGTTCAGCATATGGAAATGGAGAAGGAAAAAAATGTCAGAATAGAAAATGTGTTTCTAGTTTATTTGGCATAGATGTGGCTAACGGTGATTCAATATGGATGGAAGATTATATAAGTATAAATGGTTCAGTTGTTGGAGGTGTTGTTTATCACAATAACACTATTTATGTTGCTACCTCTGAAAATGATAAAGGTAATGATGCAGGAGGATATCTATACGCTATTGACGCTAAGTCTGATTCTAATAAAACTTTAGATGAACTTACTAGCAAGATATTATGGAGAATCCCTTTAATAGGTGAAGTTTATGGAACACCTCATTTAGACGAAGAGCAAGAAATATTAATTATTGGAGGATTGAATGGGGATATTTCATTAGTAGATATTAGGATAGACGATTCTTATAATTCTAATTCACTTAGTAGACTTATTTTAACAAGAGATGGCGAGTATCCAATAATTTCATCTGTTATTAAAGTTTCTGAAGATTCATACTGCTACGGAGATATAAAGGGTAAATTAAAATGTTTTAAATTAGGTTTATTTAAAAACGATATTTCTGAAATTAATACATTTAATTATTGGGGCGAATTGTCACTGGATGGTTGGATTTGGTCTGATATAGAGTCATATAATAATTCATATTATGCGATTACATTATCTGGATGGTTATACAGAATAGATATAGATTCTGATTCAGAACTAATATCTATAATTTGGAATAAAGAGTTAAAATTTGATGGAAAACCGGTAGCTGGCCTGTCTCCATATACATTTAGAAATCAGGTGCTTTTAGCAGTTCCTTTTGACAAAGACAAGATAATTATCATTGAGGATGGCACAGGTTCTACTCTCGGGGAATATCCATTAAAGAATGGTGTTCAGTCACTTCCAATTGTAGATAATAATCTAATATTTACTATCGACAGAGAGAATAATTTTAGGAGTTACTCAGTTTCTGATAGATCACAGATAATATGTTTTGATTTAAATGATATGAAAGGCTGTGATTAATTAATGTTCTCGTTATTATGGAATGAAATAATTATGAAGCCAATGGTTAATATTTTGACTGTATTTTATTCACTTTTCTCCGACAATTTTGGATTAAGCATTATTGTATTCACCATATTAATTAGAATACTTATGATCCCTCTTTCATTTAGGCAAGTAAAACAAATGATTGGGATGCAATCAATTCAACCTAAATTAAAGCAAATTCAGGAAAAATATAAAGATCGAAAAGATCGAGATAGCAGGCAAAAAATGAGCCAAGAGACTATGAATCTTTATAAGCAATCTGGTGTCAATCCTGTTGGGTGCCTAGGCCCTATGGTTATTCAACTGCCAATTTGGATTGGTCTTTATAGGGCTATATTTAAAGTTGTTCCTCCAACTCCAGAAGGTTTAGCTAATTTATCTGGATATCTCTATTCATGGAATCCCGTTATAAATAAGGTTCCTTTAGATAGTTTTTTTATTGGGATAGATTTGGTAAATCCTGTCCAGCAGGCAGGAGGATTATTTGCGATATTACTTCCGTTGATTGTAGCAGCCACAACTTTTGCACAACAAAAAGTTTCGATGTTTAAAAGTTCAGATGCAAGACAAGAACAAACAAATAAAATGATGCTATGGATGATGCCAATAATGTTTGGCTTTTTTACACTATCTTTTCCTGCCGGCTTGGCAACATACATAATTTTTTCAAACATAGCAGGATTTTTTATACAAATATATGTACTAAAAAAATTAAAAGTAGAACATTCACTTAAAGAAATGTTAAGTTTTAGATCTTCGAGATCTGATGATATTGATATAAAACAAAATGAAAATTTTGAAGTGCAAGTAAAGGAGGAAAATTATGAGCACTCAACAATTTCAAGGAAAAACCGTAGAAGAGGCAACAAAACTCGCTCTAGAAGAATTAAAGGTAAATCTAGAAGAGGTTAAAGTTGAAGTAATATCTCCAGGAAAATCTGGCATTTTAGGATTAGGGGGAGAGCCAGCCTTGATAGAGGTAACGATTGAAGATGATGAAGGCAAATCATCTAAGTCTCAGTCAATCCAAAAATTAAGTAATAAAAAAACATCTCCTGTTAGAGAAATGGATGATGTAGATGAGGATACTGAAAAACTTGCAGTAGATTTAGTAAATTACATATTGTCTAGTTTAGAGGTTGACGTAAAAACTTTTTTCAGAGATCAAGATGATTTTGATAATAAGTCAGTTTATTTTGAGATAGAAGGAGACGATTCAGGTTTAATAATTGGAAGAAAAGGTGAGACTTTAAGATCTTTAGAATTTTTAATCTCATTTATTATAAAAAGACAATTAGATAAAAAGGTGAGAGTAATACTAGATGTAGAAGGTTACCAGGAAAGAAGAAGGCAAAATATAACTTCTCTTGCTGAATCTGCTGCTGAAAAAGTAATTAAATCTGGTAAGCCGGTAAAGATGGATCCTATGTCACCGTTTGACAGGAGGATAGTTCATTTAGCCTTAGAAAAGGAGTCAAAAATAACTACTGAAAGTCAGGGTAGTGGCTCAAGGCGACAGGTTGTAATTAAATTAAAATAAAATTGGAATCTATTGATATATTAACTATAGGGAATATAACTGAAGATAAAATATTTAAAGAGGGTAAATCTTTTTCTTCAGTAGGAGGGCCCTCATTTTATGCATCAAGGGCTTGTATTAGATATGGAGTTAAGGTAGGAATAATATCAGCATCAAATGATGAATTTAATCTTAATGATCATTTGTCCGGAGCAATAATCTTTCCTCAAAATAGAAAAAGTCATACCATATTTGAAAATCATTACAATGATGATTTAAGAATACAAAAAGTAATTGAATCCCCCAAAAATTTGGATGTTAAGGATTTTAATTATCCAAGAAATTATCCTCCTCCTAAACTAGTATTTTACTGTCCAGTTTTAGATGAAATTCCAGATGAATTTCTAAACCTATTTCCAGGCAGTATTAGAGTGGGTAATCTTCAAGGATGGATGAGGAAATTAGACAGCAAAGGAAATGTATCAATTAAAAGAAAAATTCCAGATTTAGATTTTTCAATTTTTGATGTAGTAATTATGTCAGAGTGTGATATGGATTATGATAAAGCCTTAGAAATTTCAGAAACATGCAAATTAGTGTGTATAACTAAAGGTAAAGAAGGTTCAACTTTAATAGTAAATAGCAAAGTAAAAAACTATAAAACTATTAAGGTAAAAAATATTGATGAAACCGGAGCAGGTGATGTTTGGGCTATCACATTTTCAATATTTCATTTTATATTTGAAAAAAATATTGATGAGAGTGCCATGTTTGCTAATACTGCAGCTTCTATTTCCATCCAAGGTTTATCAGATTCTAAAATCCCTACTTTAAATAAACTCTTGAATTCAAAAAAATGGTAAGAAGAATAAGGCTGGACCAATTGATGGTTAAAAAAGGTTTAGTAAAATCAAATAA
>CESD01014468.1_pt1 | contig 19174 bp, 19 predicted proteins | sample 531191 | NCBI WGS metagenome assembly CESD01 (sample SAMEA2622021, study PRJEB7988) | marine metagenome | biome: marine biome (ENVO:00000447); feature: deep chlorophyll maximum layer (ENVO:xxxxxxxx); material: "saline water (ENVO:00002010), including plankton (ENVO:xxxxxxxx)" | depth 188 m
GATGAATGATTATCCTAGACAGAACCCGGCTTACAGGCTAGCTCAAATCCTTCAAATACATTACTTTTTAAGTAACGATTCAACAAATTTTCTTTTTTTAAATAAAAGGTGTAATTAAATTTTAATTTATGCTGGCAATTTTAAATAAAGTGTGTAAAAGTGTGTAAAAGTGCAACAAAATGTAACTGTTGTAAATGTACTTTTTATAGAAAAAATGAGTTTAGGTATTTATGGATCCAGTACACTCACTCTTGATACTAAGGGAAGGGTGATCATTCCTGCGCGATATAGAGAGCTACTAAGACAAAGCTGCCAGGGTGAAATGGTTATTACTAAAGATCCTCAATATCCTGCTTTAATGATATATCCAGGTAAATCTTGGAAAGAAATTTCAAAAAAATTCGAAGCTCTTGGCGGATTAAATCAGAAAGTTAGACCAATACAGTGGAAGGTATTGGGAAATGCTTCAGTCACCGAATTTGAGGTTACTGAAAGGATGACTTTATTGATTCCTCAAATACTTAGAGAATTTGCTAATCTTGTTTTAAAAGCACAAGTAGCTCTTATAGGAATGGGCTCAAAATTTGAATTATGGAATTTAGATAATTGGGAAAAGAAACAATCCGGTTTGGAAATCCCTGGTGAGGATTTAATTGATAATCTCCCACCAAGTCTGGAGGAAATACCGTTTTGAGTAATTCAACTCACGAAGCGGTAATGACAGAAGAAGTGTTAGAGAACCTTATCCTTTCAAAAAAGGGACTTTATGTAGATTGCACTTTTGGATCAGGAGGACACTCCTCTAAAATTCTTGAGCATTTAGACAAAGAAGGAAAATTAGTTTCTATGGATAAAGATAGAAACGCAACAAATCTGCTATCAGAAGAATTCATAAAAGATTCAAGATTTAAAATCATAAATGATTCTTTCAGTAAGCTATCTTCATATATAGACAAAGAAACAGCACATGGTGTGCTTATTGATTTAGGTATTTCATCGACTCAATTGGATGATTCTGAAAGAGGTTTCAGTTTCCAGACAGATGGTCCTTTAGACATGAGAATAGATAACTCTCAAGGTATATCTGCTGAAGAATGGGTAAATACAGCTTCTAAGAAAGATATAGAAGACGTTTTTTGGATTTTAGGCGAAGATCGTTTTTCTAGAAAGATCGCAAAGAAGATTTGCGAGACAAGAATTAAAAATCCAATAAGAACTACTAAAGAGCTTTCTGAAATTGTTATATCAGCTGTTTCAAAGAAATCTAAGAAACATCCTGCAACAAATATCTTCAGAGCCATTAGGATGAAAATCAATGAAGAACTTGAGGAATTATATAAAGTTTTAGAAGAATCTAGTTATGCATTGTGTTTTGGAGGTCGTCTTGCAGTAATAAGTTTTCATTCTATTGAAGACAGGATAGTGAAGAGGTTTATTCAAGGTAAGGATCGACGCTATTCTTCTATTAACTTCAATTATATTGGAGACAAATTTATAAAGCCTTCATTAGAAGAAATTAAAAAAAATCCCAGAAGCAGAAGTGCAATTCTTAGGGTTGCCGAAAAGGTGATGTAATGGAAAACATAAGACTTAATTTAATTCTAGCTCTTCTTTTTATAATTGCCTTTACAAGTTCTCTTGCTTTAGTACTTCAGACTTATGAATACAGAAGTTCATATTCAGAATTAGATAAATTAAAGTTAGAAAAAGAGGATTTGTATTTTAAATCAAGCATCTTGATTGAAGAAGTTGAATACTATAAGAACCATATTTCCTTAAGAGAAGTTGCATTAAATAGTCTAGGTATGAGGCTACCTATTGCAAAAGAAAGAAATGTAATTCCAAGAGGGGAAGGCTCATGAAATTTTATTTTATGCTCTTTCTATCTTCTATATTAGTTTTGGGTTGTTCTCAAAATATAACAAGATCACTTTATAAATCGATAATAATTACGTCAGATAAAGAAATAATTTCAGATTTAGAAGGTTTAGAAACAAATTTATTGAAACATCTCAATAATCCATCTATCCAAAACTTTTCTATAGAAGATATTTTTGAAGGTACTTGGCTATCTTCCATTAAAACTAGTCATTTATTTGATAAATCTATTTCTGTAGAGATAAAAGAACACCATCCCATAGCAAGCATAGATAAAGATAGATATATAACTCAGTCAGGAATATCTATTTTTCCTAAAGGTAAATATAAAGAATTAAGATTAATAAACATTAGAGGTCCAGAAGATTCCATACTGAACCTAATTGATCAATCAAGAAACCTACAGGCAAAACTTAATAGGGTTGACCTAAGAGTAATAAGTTTCGAGTTAAAGAATAAAGATCAGTTAACAGCTAAAGATAATTCTGGAACAGAATATATCTTTTCAAAAAAGGAATTCCGGGTTCAGCTCGAACGTCTCGAGGATTATATCTCGTTCGAACTGAACTCAGGAAAAACAGATCATATCAGATATATAGATTTTAGATATAACAATGCTATTGCAGTTTTTTATAGCTAATAAGTAAAGGAGTAGGCATGAGTAATGTGAGCAGAAACGAAATGTTAGTTGGGGTAGATATAGGAACTTCTAAAGTTGTCTCAATTGTAGCAGAGACTAGAGGTAATACTTTAGAGGTTATAGGCCTAGGAACACATGCTTCTAAAGGTTTAAAAAACGGAGTTGTAGTTGACATCGACTCAACTACAAATGCTATCAAACGATCAATTGAAGAAGCAGAAAGCATGGCAGGATGCCATATTGGTTCTTGTTATGTCGGTATCTCTGGTAGCCATATAAATGGTTTAAATTCAGAGGGAGTGGTTCCAATTAAAGATGGAGAAGTACGATATGGAGATGTAGACAGAGTTATTGAAACAGCTCAAGCTATGGCAATACCAGCTGATCAAAGGTTACTACATGTACTTCCAAGAGATTACATTATTGATAAGCAAGATGGAATTAAGGAACCTTTAGGAATGGCAGGTTCTAGATTAGAGGCGAAAGTTCATTTAGTAACATGCAGTGAAAATTCCTCACAAAATATACATAAATGTATAAATGCCTCTGGTCTTGATGTAGAAGCTTTTGTACTAGAGCAGTTAGCTTCTAGTTATTCTGTCCTTACAGAAGACGAAAGGAATTTAGGAGTTTGCTTAATTGATATTGGAGGCGGAACAACAGACATTGCAGTTTTTGTTGATGGATCTATATGTTTCACAGATGTAATACCGATAGCAGGAGATCATGTAACTAATGATATTGCTCAAGCTTTGAGGACTCCTCCTACTGAAGCAGAGAGCATTAAACAAAAGTATGGATGTGCCGTCAGCTCAATGACTAAACCAGAAGAAATTATGATGGTTCCTGGAATGGGAGGTAGGCAAGAAAGAGAATTATCTAGACAGGCTCTAGCTGATGTATTGGAAAGAAGGTATGTTGAAATTTTTAGCATGGCTCAACAAAAATTAAGTTTAAGTGGATTTGACCAGCTTATACCTGCAGGTATAGTCCTTACTGGGGGAGCTTCAAAGGTAGAAGCTGCATCTGAGTTGGCAGAAGAAATATTTCATGCTCCAGTAAGAATGGGTTCACCACATTCAGTTGAAGGATTCTCTGAGATCTTGAATAACCCAATATATGCTACTGCAGTAGGCTTACTCTTATACGGACAAAAACAGTTAGAAGAAGATCACATGAATTATATTCATAGAGATAGGAATATCTTAAATAGAATTTCTAGATGGTTTGGTGGCAACCTTTAATAAACGGAGATAATAGATATGAGTGAATGGGAAATAGTTGAAGAAGTAAAAGAAAATGCTTCTATAAGAGTAATAGGAGTTGGTGGAGGGGGAGGTAATGCTGTGCAACACATGGTTGAAGGAGGTATAGAAGGTGCTGAATTCATATCAGTTAACACTGACAGACAGGCATTGGATAAGAATGATGCTGGAACAAAGTTAATTTTAGGAAAAGAGATAACAAATGGACTAGGAGCTGGTGCTAATCCAGAAATTGGTAGAGAAGCTGCCTTAGAGGATAGAGATAAACTTAGGGATATGCTTAAGGGTACTGATATGGTATTTATAACTGCCGGAATGGGAGGTGGAACGGGAACAGGAGCTGCACCTATTGTAGCTCAGGTTTCAAAAGAACTGGGAATCTTGACAGTTGCAGTTGTGACAAAACCTTTTGAATTAGAAGGCAATAAGCGCATGAAAATAGCTCAAGAGGGTATTAAAGAATTAGTAGATGAAGTTGATTCTTTAATTACTATACCAAACCAAAAATTATTAGAAGTTTTAGGAGAAGATTGCAGTATGTTAGAGGCTTTTAAGCAAGCTAACGACGTTTTAGGAGGAGCAGTAAGAGGCATATCAGATATCATAGTTAGGCCAGGGCTAATAAACGTAGATTTTGCAGATGTTAAAACTGTTATGTCTGAAAAAGGCACTGCTATGATGGGTACTGGCACAGCAACAGGGCCAGATAGAGCTAGAATTGCTGCTGAACATGCCGTTTCAAGCAAACTTCTTGAAGATATAAGTTTAAAAGATGCGAAAGGGGTTCTTGTAAATATAACTGCTGGAGCTGATCTTTCTTTGGGAGAGATACAAGCTGTTGGTGATTGCATAAACAATTTTGCTTCTGAAGAGGCTATTATTGTTACTGGAACTGTAATGGATGAGAATGCTAGTAATGATTTAACAGTTACTGTTATTGCTACAGGTCTTAATTCTTCTTTGCAAAGTGTTTCGACAAAAAATAACCAAAGAGTTCAATCTTTAACTGAAAGACAACCTTTGCCCCTAAGTGATGCAGCTCAGCAATTATTAGAAAATCCTCCTTCTATAGAGAAAGTAATAACTAAAGATTCTGAGATTGAAGATGATTATTTAGATATACCATCTTTTGTTAGGACACAACTAGATTAATCAATCAGTCGATGCCTTCCTCGAGATTTTTATATTCTTCAGGAAGGATAGTTTTTGTCCAGATCCTTTTTGTTCTTGGTTTTTTGATACTTGTAGCAAGGTTGATCTATCTCCAACTTTTCCAAGATGTTTTTTTAGATAGTCAAGTTTTATCTAGGTCACATTCAGAATATTCTCTACTAGCTCCAAGGGGAAGGATATTAGACAGAGAGAATAATATATTAGCCTTTGACGTAATAAGCTATTCAATTGGAATAGACTTCTCAAAATTTAATAAAACCCAAAAATCTATTTCTGTATTATCAGAAATATTAAATATACAAGAAGCAAGTATTTTAGGCTCAATTAACAAACAAAATAAAGGTTATAGAGAAATTATTAGGAATATTAGTCCCAAAACTAAATTAGCCCTAGAAAAACAAAACATTAAAGGTTTATATTTTAAAAAGAATCTAAGAAGAACTTATCCTCAAAAAAATACTACTGCTCATGTTGTCGGTTTAACTGATATTGATAGAAATGGAATACAAGGAACAGAGTTAGTCTTTAATAATGAACTTGAAGGTAAGGAAGGTAAATTTGTAGGCGTAAAGGGTTCGGGTAATACCAAAATAGAAGGAGAAAGAAGAGAAGCTAGGCCTGGAAATGATATTGCCCTTACCATTGATATCAATTTTCAGTCTATTGCTTACCATCAATTAAATAAAGCTATTGATAAATATAAAGCACTCTCAGGATCCGTAGTTATAGTGCAACCAAAGACTGGTGAGATATTGTCTTTGGTAAGTTATCCTTCTTTCAATCCTTTAAATAGAAAAAATATTAAAGATATGTCTATCTTTAGGAATAGGGCTTCTATAGATGTTTTCGAACCTGGTTCTGTATTAAAACCTATAGCTATGTCTGCAATTATAGAATCGCGTAAAGAAAACCTAGATTCTATAATCGAAACTTCTCCGGGATGGATAGAGGTGTCTGGCTATAAAACAAGTGACTTTAAGGATTATGGAAAACTAAATCTTTCTCAAATAATCTCATTATCAAGTAATGTTGGAATGGTTAAGCTTTGTTCTGATCAAGAAATAGAACATTTAACTGACTATTATAAGAAGTTTGGTATAGGCGAATATCCAATAAGCATCATGTTACCTGCTAGAGAAGGATTTTTGCCACACCATAGTGAATTTACTCTTAGAGATAAAGTTAGTTCTTGTTATGGATATGGACTGACTTTATCTGCCTTGCAGATCGCTCAAGCATATATGGTTTTTGCTAATGATGGTTATTTTAAAGAGTTGAGACTATTCAAAGATAAGTTATTTGAATCCAATCAAGAGACACAAGTCATTTCTCATGAAACTAATAGGATAATAATTAAAATGCTTGAAGAGACTGTTAATTCAAACACTGGAACAGCTAGAGCGGCCAGGATTGAAGGAAAAACAGTAGCTGGAAAGACTGGAACCGCAATGGAATCTTTAGAAGAAAACACTTCTTATACAGCAACTTTTTCAGGGTTTGTTCCATCAAATGACCCTGAATATCTTGCTGTTGTAGTTTTGCATGGCCTAAAGGGAGAAGAGTCTTCTGGTGGCAGGGTTGCTGCTCCTGTTTTCTCAAACATAATGCATGAAATATATTTGTTAAATGATTTAGAAATATAAAATGATGGATTCAAAAGATTTTATGCCAGAATTAGTAAGATCTACTAATTTTAAAAATTGTAAAATTACTAGCCTTCACCTAGATAGCAGAGAGGTAAAGAAAGGAGGTGTATTTTTTGCAATCAAAGGCAAAAACCTAAGTGGAATTGATTTTATTGAAGAAGCAAAATCTAAAGGCGCTGAATTAATCATCTCGGAGGAATTAGTCAAAGATAAGGAGGTAATACATTGCAGTGATCTTAAACAATTGTTAGGAAAATTTTCAACAAGGTTTTACTCCTCTCCTAGTAAGAAATTAACAACTTTTTGTGCGACTGGGACTAATGGAAAGACAACTTCTGTAGAGGCTTATTCAAAAATCTGCAAAAATCTGGGTAAACAATGTGGCTATTTAAGCACCATTGGTAAATCGGTAGATGGTAAAAAAGTTAATGAGCCTTCTCCTCTAACAACTCCAGACCCAATTTCATTAAATAAAAGTTTCTCTGAGATGTTATTAAAAGGAACTACTCATGCTGCATTCGAAGCTTCTTCTCATGGCTTAGACCAGGGTAGATTATCGGGGATAGACATAGATTATGCTGTACTGACTAGTTTTTCTCATGATCACCTCGATTACCATAAATCTATAGAAGAATATGGAAATTCAAAAAGGTTACTATTTAAAGAGCTTAAACCTAGCAACTCATTTATTCAGATTGATAGCGAATTTGGAAAAAATCTTTATGAAAATCTTCTAAAAGATGGAGCTGAAGTTTTCAGTGTATCTTTAAAAGAAGAATCAGACTTTTACGCTTCATTCCAGAAGAATAATGACTCTTTAGAAGTTAACTTTAAGTCGCCGTATGGATCGTTTGAATTTACTTTGGGAACTATTTCAAGGTATATAGCGTCAAATGTTATATGCTCGTTGGCAGCACTTTGTGTTGAAGGCATAGAGCTAAATGAGCTTGCAGGGTGTGTTTCTGATATTGCTCTTTCACAAGGCAGGTTAGAAGCTATTCGAATAGGCAAAGATATTTGCTATGTTGATTATGCTCATACCCCAGAAGCTCTAAAACACTCTTTATCAGAAATTAGGGAGTTTCATGAAGGAGAAATATGGTGTGTTTTTGGTTGTGGTGGAAATAGAGATAAAGAGAAGAGGCCTATTATGGGTGAAATAGCAGAGAATTATAGCGACCATGTAATAATTACTGACGACAATCCCAGAAATGAAGCTTCTACAAAGATAATGGCTGAGATATTGGAAGGAACTAAAAAATCTGCAACTGTAAAAACTATTTCAAATCGCAAAGCAGCAATTAAATTTACATTAGAAGAAATGGCTAAAAGAAAGAGTATGAATATTATGTTACTTGCGGGAAAGGGTCATGAGAATTATCAAATTATAGGATCTGAAAGAAAACCATTTGATGATAGAGAAACATTAATTTCCTTAGGTAGAAAATAAGAGTAATGGAATTAAAAGATCTTGCTCTAGTTTCGAATGGTTTGTTACATGGAGATTCTTTAGAAATATCAGAATTTAGTATTGATACTAGGTCCGTAAAGGAGGGGGACGTTTATATTGCAATTAAAGGTAATAATTTTGATGGGCATGACTTTATTGAAGAAGCTGAAAATAAAAAAGCGAAAGCACTAATAGTAAATAAAGTTGTTAGATCTAATTTACCCTTTGTAGTTGTTAGCAATACGCTTAATTTTATGGAAGCCATAGCTGTGCATAATCGATCTTCTTTCAAAGGGAATGTTATTGGAATAACTGGAACCAATGGAAAAACAACATCTAAGCAAATTATTTCAAATTTATTATCGCAAATACATAAAACTCATAAGACAGTAGGAAATAAGAACAATCACATAGGTGTTCCTTTATCTATGTTAAATATGGTGAATGAATATTTAAGCTCTGTGATTGAAATAGGTACTAGTCAAGTTGGAGAAATCAAGAGCCTTACCAGCCTCGTTAGGCCTAATATAGCAGCTATAACGAATGTTTCTGCTGGACATCTAGAAGGTCTAAGAGATACAGATTCAATTGCAAAAGAAAAAGGAGATATTCTTCAATTTTCTGATTCTGAAGGAGTGGCAGTTTTACCTCGAGATTCTAGTTTTTTTAATTCTTGGATTAATAGTACTAATGCAAAGAAGATAGTTAGTTTTGGTTTCCATAAGGATTCTGATTTTAGGGTTATGAGCCCTACAATTGATGTAGTAAATAATTTAACAAGTTTTCAGTTGATACATAGCGGTTATAGAGAAGAATGTTCAATAAACGGCATTGGTATTCATAATTCTTTAAATGCAGCTATGGGGTTAGCAATTTGTTCTGTTCTAGGTTTAAATATTACAGAAGTTAAAGGTGCACTACGCTATGTAGATTTTCCAGAAAGAAGACTTTCTATTCATAAATCTATAGCCAATTCTATTCTCATAGATGATTCTTATAACTCCAATCCAGCCTCAATGAAAACTTCTATTGATGTTATAGATTCAATGAAGAACTATACAAAGATCTGCATATTTGGAGAAATGAAGGAGCTTGCAAAGGATTCAAGATCTTTGCATTTAGATGCTTATCAATATGCAAAGGATAAGGTAGATTATTTTTACTGCTTAGGCGAAGACTGGAAGGATATTAGAGGTTTTGAAAATAAGAATTTCAAGATGTTCTCTAGTCACGAGGAATTATACGAGAGTGTTAAAGAATTAATAAATCAAAACACTGTAACACTTGTAAAAGGTTCAAGATCAACGAGAATGGATATTGTTGCTGATAAATTAAAAAATTAGAATATGCTATTACCTGTATTTGAATACCTAAGTGAATTTTTTGGACCGTTTAGAGTAGTAGAGTTTCTATCTACAAGAGCAATATTAGCGACTTTAACTTCATTGCTTTTTGCCTTAATTCTAGGACCAAAATTCATTAATAAAATGAAAGATATTCAAGTAGGTCAGGTTATAAGAAAGGAAGGCCCAGAAACCCACCTTTCTAAGCAAGGAACTCCTACTATGGGAGGAACATTAATATTAAGCTCTATATTCCTAAGTGTTTTGTTATGGGGAGACTTAGAAAATCGATATTTGTGGGTAGCTTTTTTAACAACTATTTCTTTTGGAGTATTAGGATGGATCGACGATAGATTAAAGATCAAACACAAGTCTAGCGATGGACTTTCAGCTTCTAGTAAGATCTTTTGGCAATCTGTGATAGCTATAGCAGCTTGCTCTTTTTTATTTTATAGTCATGAGAATATAAAAGAAGTTAGCTTAATAGTTCCTTTCTTTAAAGATATATCAATACCCTTGGGCATAGGCTTTATTTTTCTTTCTTACTTTGTTGTTTTAGGAACCAGTAATGCAGTTAATTTAACTGATGGTTTGGATGGCTTAGCCATCTTACCTTGCGTGATGGTAGCTGCTGGATTAGGAATCATCGGGTATCTTGCTGGAAATATTATTTACGCTGACTTTCTAAATATCCCTTATTTGCCTGGAACCGGTGAGATGATTGTATTTTGTGGTGCTTTAGTTGGATCTGGAATAGGCTTCTTATGGTTTAATACTTATCCCGCCCAGGTTTTTATGGGCGATGTTGGATCTCTTTCTTTAGGTGCTGCTTTAGGCATAGTTACAGTTATCATCAGGCATGAGTATGTTTTATTAGTCATGGGAGGTCTTTTTGTTGTTGAAGCCCTGTCAGTTATTGTTCAGGTAACTTCTTATAAACTTACAGGTAAACGTATTTTTCAAATGGCTCCTTTACATCATCATTACGAACTTAAAGGTTGGCCTGAGCCGAGGGTGATTGTCAGATTTTGGATAATTACTTTCATGTTAGTTTTACTTGGTCTTGCTTTATTGAGATTAAGGTAGATTCTCAAAGTTGAATAAGATCCCTCTTATTATAGGTCTTGGCAAGACAGGAGTTTCCTTAGCTAAATATCTATCTAAGTCAGAAGAGAGTATCTACATCTTGGATTCATCTCCAAGTGATAAATTTTTACGAGAGCTAAATGATTTAGATGTAGATTGCATTCTTAATCCAGAAGTATCTGCAAGAACTTTCGATTCAATTTCTATTATCTATCCAAGTCCCGGAATAAGCATGGAGCATGATGCATTCATGCTCGCAAAGAGCCTTAATATACCTATTCAAACTGATATTGATATATTCTTAAAAAATAGTCGGAGTTACAACATTTTAGTTACGGGAACCAATGGTAAGACGACGACAGCATCTATGTTAGAGCATCTTTTAAGAGAATATTTAAAAAATAATTTTGTATCAGCAATTGGCAACATAGGAAAACCAGTTTTAGATTCTTTAGACCAAAAAATTGATATTGCAATTATAGAGATTTCTAGCTTTCAGATTGAGGCTAGCTCAGATCTTGATTCAGAAATGGGCATACTTTTAAACATAGAAGAAGATCATATAGATAGGCATAGGTCTTTTGAAATTTATAAGTCTCTAAAAACACGTGTACTTAAAGAATCTAGTCTCAATATTTCTAAAGTAGATTACGAAATAGAAGGAAAACAATTTCATGATTATGAAAATTATTTTCCTGAAGATAGTATCTTAAATAATCCAATCATAGAGAGCTGGCCTGTCCACGATGTTTTAAATCTAAAGGCTGCTTTAGTTGCATTAAAATTAATACTTCAGCATAAAGAAGGAATTGATGTTACTAATATTAATTCCTTCTTAGATAAGGCTATTGGAATTATTGCTTCCTTTAAAAAACAACCGCATAGATTTGAAGTGATAGAAAGAATAAATGACATCCTTCATATTAATGATTCAAAAGCTACTAATTTTGATGCTACTCTAAAATGTATTGAATCTTGTAGGAATATGAACGAAGAAGGTAATATTTTTTTAATATGCGGAGGAGACTTAAAAGGGCAGAAACTAAACAGAAAGAATGCTTCTCATCTGAAAGAAGTAAATAAGTGTTTTATCTATGGAAAGGATAAAGAAATATTGAAAGAAGTATTCTCATCTTTCACTAACTGTTTTTGTTGCGACGATCTAGATTCCGCTTATTTACTAGCCAAAGAAGAATCAAGAAATGGAGATATTATTGTGCTTTCTCCTGCATGCTCAAGTACCGATATGTTTACAGATTATCGTGAAAGGGGTGATAGATTTAAAGAATTACTGAAACAATCTTAATTCTATGTTTTATAAACAAATCTTAAATTTTGACTTCAGAAAATTAGATTTTTTCTTAATCTCTTTGTTCTTATTGCTAGGAATTATAGGACTTCTTGTTTTAACTACTGCTTCAGTGCACTTCTCAGATTCTTTATACGCAAACCCTACATATATTTTAAATAAACAAATATTACATCTTCTTTTAGGTCTGATTTTCTTGATAACTATTTTTTTAATGCCTTTAAATTTCTGGAGTCAATTTGATAGATGGCTGTTAGCGCTAGGTATTATTTTACTAATTCTTGTTTTTATCCCTGGAATAGGATTAGAAGTCAACGGGTCTAATAGATGGATAAGATTATTTGGGTTCAGTCTACAACCATCAGAAATTATGAAGTTTTTAAGTATTTTATATATTTCTACATACTGTGTGAGAAGAATTGAACTTGTTCAGAATGATATATTTAGTTTCATCAGACCAGCGGTTCTGCTAGTAGCTATCATCTCATTAATCCTCATTCAGCCTGATTTAGGTGCTTCTGCAGTTATTTTTGTTGCTGCTTTGGGAGTGCTATTTGTAGCCGGTGTTCCTATTAGACAATTTATATTGGTCTTTTTAATAGGCTTGATAGGGATAGTTCTTTTGATAACTTACGTCCCATGGAGATGGGAGAGGATTATTTCTTTTGTAGATCCTTGGAGTGATCCTTTTGATAAGGGCTACCAACTTACCTTATCTCTCATGTCAATTGGAAGAGGTGATTGGTTTGGTGTTGGTCTAGGACAGAGTTTAATGAAAATGGGCTATTTACCCGACGCTCATACAGATTTCATTTTCTCAATCTTAATTGAAGAATTAGGTCTACTTACCGGAATTCTGATTGTTGGTATGCTGTTTGGTATTTCTTTCAGGATATTCCTAATAGGTAGACAGTCTCTACAAAGACGATATCATTTTGGTTTTTTCTTCTGCTTTGGAGCAGCAATACTAATTGGTTTGCATGTCTTTATTAATGTAGGTGTGGCTATAGGCCTTTTACCTACAAAAGGCTTAACACTTCCTCTATTTAGCGCTGGCGGTACAAATATTTTGATAATGTGCTCTATGATTGGACTTATACTAAGAATTGATTATGAAAATAAGATTTCAATGCCAATAGCCAGCGCAAAGAGGAGAGTTAATTTTTAATGAAAGTTTTAATATTAGCTGGTGGAACAGGAGGTCATGTTTATCCAGCATTATCTGTTGCCAAAGAATTCAGCAGAAGCAAACATTCTATATTCTGGATAGGCAAAAAGTTATCACTTGAAAGTGAACTGTCTAAAAAAGAGAGTTTTAACTTTACAAGTCTTGAAACAAAAGGTTTCAAAGGGAAAAATATTATTGGGAAGATCGTTTCTTTGATTTACCTTGAGATTAATTTTTTAAAAAGCATTTTTATTATTAAAAAGATAAAGCCTGATATGGTCTTTTCAACTGGCGGGCATGTCACCTTAGCACCAGCCCTGGCTTCTTATTTATTGTCTATTCCACTTTTCATCCATGAACAAAATAGCGTACCTGGGTTGGTTAATAAGATTCTTAATAGGCTATCTAAATTAACTTTTGAAGCCTTCCCTGGTTCTTTTAATAAATCTCCAAAGATTCATACGGTCGGTAATCCTGTCAGATTAGAGATTATTAAGAGCCCACCACCTGAACCAACTATCAAGGAACATTTCAATATTCTCATCCTGGGTGGTAGTCAAGGTTCTAGGCAATTAAACGAAATAGTTTTAAAGGCATTCAAAAATAAGATGATTCCTTCTCACTGGCATATAGTTCATCAAATTGGTGATTTAGATAGAAGTTCAATAGTTGAGGCATATTCTAAACATGATTGTAGCTATGAAGTCATTCCCTATATCACAAATATAGGAGAGGCTTATCATCAATCTGACCTAGTTATTGGAAGGTCTGGAGCAATGACAATTAGTGAAATTTGTTGTTCTTCAAAACCATCAATTTTATTGCCTTTACCCTGGGCAACAGATAATCATCAATACTTGAATGCAAAGTTTTTGGAAGATAAAAATGCTTCAATTGTTTTGGAATCAACTTTAGATAGTGCTGATAGTTTATTTACGCTTCTAAATGATTTAGAAAAGGATCATAATGCGAGACATTCGATGAGCGTAAATGCTTTTAATACATTTCCAACTTCTTCTTGTAATAAAATTATTGAGATAATTAATGAATCCTTCTAAGTTCTCTTTAAATAATATCCATTTTATTGGAATAGGTGGGAGCGGTATGAGCGGAATCGCTGAAGTCTTATTTAATTTGGGTTACAAAGTTACTGGCTCTGATCAAACAGAATCTGAAATCACAGAACGTCTGATCAATATGGGTATAGAGATTAATTATGAGCATTCAATAGCTAACTTAAAAGCAGCTGAAATGGTTGTTGTTTCAAGTGCGATTTCTAAAACCAATCCAGAAATTAAAGAAGCTAAGCGGAGATTTATTCCAATACTTGCTAGAGCTGAAATGCTCTCCAGTCTAATGAATACAAAGAGAGGAATAGCTATAGCAGGGACACATGGGAAGACATCAACGACAAGTATTATTGCCTCAATAATGGCAGAAGCTGGCCTAGATCCAACTTTCATCAACGGAGGAATTATTAATAGTTTTAATTCCAATGCCCAGTTAGGCAAAGGCAAATATTTAATTGCTGAGGCAGATGAGAGCGACCAATCATTCCTTCTTTTGCAACCTAGTATGTCGATTATTACAAATATTGAAGCAGACCATTTAGTAAATTATAAAAATAATTTTGAGAATCTTAAGAAGGCTTTTTTAGACTTCGTTAAAAAACTTCCCTTTAATGGCATGGCAATAGTTTGTGGAGATGATCCAGTAATTAGAAAATTAATACCAAAATTTTCTCGGCCATATATAACTTACGGGTTTAACAAAAAAAATGATTATGTCATTTCTAATTATTCCTCAAAAGATTTTAAATCATCATTTAACTTAAAATCTGAAACAGAGAATTTGAAACTAAATTTTAATATGCTTGGAAGGCATAATGTTTTAAATGCAGCAGCAGCAGTTGTTCTTTGTATCCAAGAAGGAATCTCTGCTGAAGTAATTAATCATTCTCTCAAAAACTTTATGGGTATAAATAGAAGGATGCAAGTTCTTGGCAAGATTGCTATCAATGGATCTAGTTGTATTTTACTTGACGACTATGGTCATCACCCTAGTGAAATTAAATCTACAATCGAATCTATTAGAGAATCCTATCCCAATAAAGAACTAAATATGGTTTTTCAACCCCATAGATTCACCAGAACTAAAGATTTATTTTTAGAATTCGTAAACGTTTTAATGCAAGTGGATAACCTTACCTTATTAGATATCTATTCCGCTGGAGAACCTTCAATAAAAGGCATAAGTAGTAAAGCATTAATGAAAAAACTTATAGACAGCGGGTTTAAAAAAGTCAGGATTCTTAATACAGGAAAAGAAATTATGGATTTTCATAAAGATCAAATGAGTAAGGATTCAGTTTTGATTATGCAGGGAGCAGGAGACATATCTAAGATAAGCTCAGAAATAAAGAGGACATATATAAATTGATGGAAGATTATTCTTTACTAAAAGAAAAGAAAATTGCTATTTTGGCTGGCGGTTGGTCTGCTGAAAGAGATATCTCTCTCAAATCTGGTGCAGCTGTTTCCATGGCATTAGAAGAGTTAAGTATCGATTTTAATTTCATTGATCTTAAATCAAAAGAAGACATAAAAAAAATATCTCCTGATATTGAATTGGTATTTATAGCTTTACACGGTAGGGGTGGCGAAGACGGTTATATACAAAAGGTGCTTGAAGAAAAAGGCATTCTCTACACCGGTAGTGATCCTCAGTCATGCGAAATTGCCATGAACAAATCTGAATCTAAAAAGATTTGGAGAGATTTAACATTACCTACCCCTGATTTTGTTGAGATCAAAAAAGCAGGTACTGCAGAAATGAAGCTAACCCCATATTTATCTCAAGAAAAGGACATAACTGCATTAGACAAGAGTTTTGTAGTTAAACCTTCAAGAGAGGGCTCAAGTTTTGGGATTTCTATAGTAAAGCCAGGAGAAGGAAGTTTAGAAGAATCAATGAATCATGCTTTAAAATTTGATGATAATATTTTGGTTGAAGCTTTTGTACCAGGAAGAGAACTAACAGTTTCTATTCTAGGTGATAAAGTTTTACATCCTATTCATATTAAACCTAGTGGATCTTTCTATGATTTCAAATCTAAATATGAAAGTAACAAAACAGAGTACCTCAGATTAGATCTTGAAGAGCATGATCTTAAAGAGTTAAAGGACATAGCATGGCATGCTTTCTCTTCTCTTGGTTGTCAGCATTGGGGTAGAGTTGATTTTATGCAGGATGAGAATGATAATTTCCAGATTATAGAAGTAAATACAGTGCCAGGACTAACACCAAATAGCCTCTTCCCAAAAGCAGCCTTTTTTGAAGGTATTACTTTCGAAGATTTAATAGCTAAAATATTGCTTTTAGCTTGCAAAGGCACTTAGTTGGCCATAAAATGCTGCCCCTACCTCATTCCACATTACTTATGATGGGAATTAATACCAAGAGGATCTTATGAGACATTACGAAATAGTTTTTTTAGTCCACCCTGATCAATCTGATCAAACTTCTTCTATTCTTTCTAAATTAGACAAAGTAGTTAAGGATTCAGGTGGTGAGGTTCATAGATCAGAGAATATAGGTAATAGAAAATTAGCCTATCCAATACAAGATCAATTCAAGGCTAGTTATGGCTTAATCAATGTAGAGTGTAATCAGGAAGCAATTGAAGAAATCAAAAATTCATTTAAGTTTAATGATTCCATCATCAGAAACTTGGTTATAGTTACCAAGAAGGCGCATACTGAGGATTCTGCTCTTTTAATTCAAACTAAGGAAGATAATGAAAAAGATTCTTATCAAGAAGCTAGAAAAGAGGTTGAAAAATCGGAGAATGATGACTTGCAAAAAGCTAAAAAAATAGAAACACCAAAGCAATCTGAAGAAGTTAATGAAAAGCCCAAAGAGGATTAATTATGGCTAAAAAACAAAAAAAGAATTTCAAAAAAAGAAAGAGTGATTTTGACAATAGACCCAAGTTTTGTAAATTTACTTCTTTAGGTATTGAAGAGGTAGACTTTAAAGATCTAAAATTAATAAAAGAATATATAACTGAGACTGGTAAGATTATCCCAGCAAGAATGACTGGAACTTCTGCAAAATATCAAAGACAACTAAATAAAGCAGTAAAGAGAGCGAGACATTTATCTCTTATTCCTTATACTGATTCACATTACAATTAAGACATGGAATTAATCCTTTTAGAGAAAGTAGCACAACTAGGTGATCCAGGTGATTTAGTAAAAGTAAAGTCTGGATATGGAAGAAATTTCTTAATTCCTTCAGGTAAAGCTATAAGAGCAGACAAAGAGAATAAGGCTGAATACGAGAAGAGGAAAGAAGAGCTCCTGAAAGCTGAAACTAAGAGAAAAGAGATGGCCATAGAAGAAGCTAAGAAACTTGAGTCTATAATTGTGAATATAGAGGCTCCAGTATCGGAAGAGGGTACTTTGTATGGATCTATTGGAACCAGAGAAATAAGTGATTTCATAATAGAAAAAGGAATAGATATAGAGAAAAGTTCCATTAGACTACCGGACGGAACTTTAAAGGAGATTGGAGAATACTCCATAGATATAGAACTTCATCCAGAAGTCGTTCAAGACATAAAGGTAGTAATCACCGCTAAAGAAGAAATTTAATTTAAAACACCTTGTTTTAATCCCTCTTGAATGGGAGAATTAATCTCTTTCCTATAAATTAGTATGGCATCTGAAACTAGTATAAATAAAGAATTACCTTTTTCTACAGAAGCTGAAAAAGCTGTTCTAGGCGGTATCATGTTAAGAAATGAAACCTGGGATCTAGTTTCTGACCTAGTAAAAGAAGATGATTTCCATAAAGAAGAACATAGATTAATCTACAGAACTATAAATCTTTTGCAAGATGCTGGAAAACCTGCAGATGTGATTACCGTCCAAGAAGCAATTGAAGGTAATGGAGACCTTCCAAAGCTTATTAACTCAGGGGGAAAAGATTATTTAACTCTTTTGGCAAAAGAAACTCCTAGTGTAGCTAACATCCAGAGTTATGCAGATATAATTAAACAAAGATCTAATCTAAGAAGATTAATCATAGCCGCTGATAATATATCTAAAGTTGCAAAAGAATCTGATGCATCTGGCAGCGATAGGATTATTGATGAAGCTGAAGAAAGAATATTAAGTTTAAGGGATGACTTAAATAGATCAGTTGGTCCAAGAATAGTAAAAGAGTTATTAGGGCCTGTTTACGCAGATATACAAGAATCTGCAGAAAGTGGAAGTTCACTTGTAGGAGTTAGTACAGGATTCTCTGGGCTAGACGATTTAACTCTAGGATTTCAGAAATCAGATTTAATTGTTATAGCCGGAAGACCTTCTATGGGGAAAACAGCTTTTTCATTTAATATTGCTGAGAATGTTGCTAGACAAACAGACCAGAGCGTATTGCTTTTTAGTATGGAAATGTCTTCTGAGCAAGTGGTTAGAAGATTTATATCAAGTATTTCTAACATTGACCTACAGAGATTAATGAGAGGAGAATTAGAAGATGATGATTGGGAAGGTATTGATAAAGCTTTATCTGTATTAAGCTCAAAACGCATATTGCTAGATGATACACCTGCTTTAACACCTTCTGAAATCAAAGCCAGAGCAAGAAGAATTAAACGTGAGAATGAAGATTTAGCATTAATTGTTATTGATTACCTGCAGTTAATGCAAGTTCCTGGAAAAGGTGAAAACAGAGTTGCAGAGATAAGTGAAATAAGCAGATCTTTAAAAGCATTAGCTAAGGAACTAAATGTCCCTGTAGTGGCTCTATCTCAATTAAGTAGAGCAGTTGATTCTAGGCCAAATAAAAGACCTATATTGTCAGATCTAAGAGATTCAGGAGCTATAGAACAAGACGCTGATGTTGTTGCCTTTTTATACCGACATAGTGTTTATGATAAATATGATCTAGAAAGTAAAGGAAAAGCTGAAGTGAATATAGCTAAGCAAAGAAACGGACCTACCGGTGCTATAGAGGTAGCATTTATTGAGCATATTGCGACATTTCAGAATCTTTCTAAGGCTGATACTTTTCAGCCTCCAAATTTTTATGACGAAGAAGAGGATTAATAATTATGAAAGTAAAGTACACGGATGATACACCTAGAAAGATTAAAGATTTTAATGATGAAGAATTAGAGCTTAATCCTGAACAAGTAGAGGATATAGC
>CESD01099463.1_pt1 | contig 19098 bp, 18 predicted proteins | sample 531191 | NCBI WGS metagenome assembly CESD01 (sample SAMEA2622021, study PRJEB7988) | marine metagenome | biome: marine biome (ENVO:00000447); feature: deep chlorophyll maximum layer (ENVO:xxxxxxxx); material: "saline water (ENVO:00002010), including plankton (ENVO:xxxxxxxx)" | depth 188 m
TTTTCTTATTTTCATTATCCCTAGAAAGATATACAGAAATTATATATAGAGTGAGCGCAGTCGCAGTAAAAGTTTTAGTTGAGGCCACAGCATACTCTGGCCCACAACCTATATTTACATTAGCATCAGAAATTATTGATGCCTGTGATATATTTTTTTCTGTTACCGAAATAGTTTTTGCACCTTTAGATTTCGCATATTCTAAAGCTTTGATTGTCTCAGCAGTTTCTCCAGACTGAGTTACTCCAATTACCAAATCATTACTGTCTATTATTCTTTTTGAATCTATAAATTCTGATGCATTAATTGTTTCACTTTTTAAGGAAGAAATAGATTCAAAATAATATGATCCAAGTAAGCCAGCATTGAATGAACTACCCATTCCTATTACAAGAACTCTTTGGATATTTTCAAATTTTATATTGGATTCATTTAATTTATTTATAATAAGGTCATTTTTATCATCAATTATCCTTTTTATAGATTTTTTCTGGTAGAAAATTTCTTCTTCCATTTTGTATTGATAGGTTTCATCATCCTCTAAGATAGTATTGGTTTTTATATTCACAACTCTTTTGTTAGGTTTTTTATTCTCTCTAATAAAATTATTTTTATGCTTTGAAATTATTGCTATTTCGTTGTCTACTAGATACCTATATGAGTCACTGAATTTAGTTATTATTGTAGGGTCACTGCATATTATTTTCTCACCAGATTTATTTTCACTAATTACAAGTCCACCTGAATTCCCTTTTTTAATCAAAAAGATATCATTTGGATTATCTCTGTTAATCCCTACTATAGAAGAAGATCCAGTTATAGAATCCATGGCCTTCTCTAATGCATCTTTTATTTCTGATTCTGCTAGGTTGAATTCAATTAAATTTGCTATAACTTCAGAGTCAGTTTCTGAGGTAAAATCGTAGCCATTTTTTGTTAAATCATTTTTAATTTCTTGGTAATTTTCAACTATCCCATTATGAACAATTAAAATCTTGCCGTTTGAACTTATTTGAGGATGTGCATTTTTTTCATTAATCTTCCCATGCGTAGCCCACCTAGTATGAGAGATACCAGTAGTTCCGTTTATTTGATTAAGAACTTCTTTTTGTATCTTATCTATTGTGCCTATAGTTTTCTTAACAAGGAATTTGCTTTCTTTGTCGTCATATATAGCTATACCAGCGCTATCATATCCTCTATATTCCAAAGATCTTGTAAGATCAATTAATATTTTTGAAGCGTTTTCTTTTCCTATATATCCGACTATTCCGCACATATTTCTAATTATCTTTAGTTAAAAGGTAATCTTCCTTGGTGTTGTTTTTATACACCCCTCTTTTTTCAAGAGGTAATAATTCAGAAATTCTTAACATCATCTCATCTGTTAAATCTTTAAAGAATCCTTTTTCATTTACTAATTCTGATGCTTTATTTATCTTGAAAGGTTTTCCTATTGTAACAGTTATATTGCCACTAGGGTTAAATACTCTAAACAAGCCTTTCAGATGGCTAGTTCCTACGATTCCGACAGGGAGAATCAAAGGATCTAGATTATAAGCTAATTTTGCTGCTCCAGGTTTTCCAGATAATAACTCTCCGTTACTTCTTGTACCTTCTGGAAATATTGATATAGATCCATTTTTTATACTCAAAGTTTCTTTCATTTTTTTGAATGAATTTATATCCGCAACTCCTCTTTTAATAGGAAAGGCTCCATACGCTCTTAAAAAAAAATCCATTAATGGATTTTTAAATAACTCTATTTTTGCTGGAAATTTCAGTCTCCTGTTTATTGATGCTCCTAGAAGCCCAGCATCTATGTTTGATTGATGGTTAGATATTATAAGGAGATTTCCTTTTTTTGGAATAAGGTTAGTGTTCATTACTCTATATTTAGTCCATATCTTTAGATTCAATTTAAGAGTTATGCAGGATATGTTATATAGAATATTCATTATCTATTTCTTTGATAATTTTATTACTTACTTCTATGATATCAACACCTTCTGTGTCAATAATTAGAGCATTTTCTGGAACCTTTAAAGGGGCAATTTCTCTCGTAGAATCAATAACATCTCTATTTTTCATGGATTCAAGTATATCTGAATAGTTTTGTTTTTCTCTTTCAGCAAACCTTCGCCTTGCTCTTTCCTCAATAGATGCGGTTAAGAAAATTTTTAATTCTGCTTTAGGTAAAACAACAGTTCCAATATCTCTACCAGCAACAACAAAATTTTTATCAGTCACAATTGATCTTTGCAGTGAAGTCATTTTGTTTCTTACTTCAGGGATTTTGGAAATTAATGAAACATTACTCTCTACTTCTTTTGACAAAATTTCATCTGTTACATCAATTTTATCTAAATAAACATATTCCTTTTTTTCTTTATATGTGTAATCAATTTTGGTTTTATCAAGATGCTTAACAATTCCTTTTGTTTCTAACCTTATTGAATCTTTTATTAATTTTAGAGTAAATGCTCTGTATATTTTACCTGTATCTAGAAAGTCAAAATTTAGTCTATTTGCAGTCATTATTCCAACTGTAGTTTTTCCAGTACCTGCTGCGCCATCAATTGTAATTATCACCTATGCCTCCAAGTTGATTATAAATTTATCAAAAACTAATGAAGGAATAGCATTAAATTTGAGGTTATTTTCTGTGCTTAAAATATTTTCAATATTTTTCTTAATTTTTAACTTATTCTTCTCTTTAATTGATTTTAGAATAGATATAGTTTCCAAATTTTCATCAGTATCTTCGGTCCTTAATATTTTTCTAAATAAATTTTTCCATATTTTTAATTCATGCAAGACTCTTTCTTTGTCTTTTCTGTAAAGTAATGTCAGTTCTTTTGAATAATTCAATTTATCAGACATTGGTGAGTTAAAAATTTTTACTATTCTCCTAAGTACTTCTTGCCTCTCTTCAAAGAAAATGGGATCATCTAGCATATCAGACGCCTCGCCTAAAGTTGGTGATCCAAATGACATTATTTCTGCAACATCTTTTTCTCTATCAGAATACTTTTCTAATAATATTTCTAAGGTATTTTGCTTGGATATTTTATTTAATTTCCATATTTGGCATCTTGAAATAATTGTCTCAGCAATATCCAAAAGATTTTCTATTAAAAATATTATTAAGAAGTTGCTATCAATATCTTCTAATGTTTTTAGTAAACTTTCTGAAGATACTTTTGAAAGATAGTTTGCCTGATTAACTACTACAACTTTATGCTTACCCATAAAAGGTTTAAATCTCGATTTACTTATAATGTTTTCAGATATAACACACTCTCTTATTTGTTGACCTTTGGAGGATTTACAACTCCCACATTTTATATCTGAGCAAATAGAAGATCTTTCTATTATTGTAAAATCTGGATGAGATAGATTATTTATTTTGTCGCATGACATACATGTACATATTTTATTTTTATCAGATGAATTCTCTTCGCAATTAATTAGCCTAGAAAAATCTTTAGCAAGGGACATTTTACCAAGCCCCTTTTCTCCATATAAAATTAGCGCATTAGGTACTTTTTTTTCATCGTAGATTTTATATAAATTTTTAGTTAATTCTTTTTGCCCTAATGTTTCCCAGTAAAAGATCATTCCCTCCGGATTTCACTTGTAAGAAGAACATCGTCATAAGTTTCGCGCCTTCTAATGATTTTAATTTTTCTTTCAGAAATTAGTATTATTGATGGCCGTAAACTTACATTGTAATTACTTGACATAGAACTGTTGTATGCCCCAGAAACAGGTATAGCAATTAAATCTTTAGGTTCAGGGTTAGGAAGAAGTACGTTTTCTACTAGTTTATCTCCCGTTTCACAATATTTTCCTGCAATAGTTACTAATTTGTCATGATTAATTTTTGCTTTATTAACTGATAAAGCAGTGTAAGTAGAACCATATAAGGCTGGCCTAATATTATCAGCCATTCCTCCATCTACACTTACATAAGTTCTAAGGTTTGGTATATCTTTTATACCTCCTACTGTGTATATTGCTACCCCTGATCTAGCAACAATTGCTCTTCCTGGCTCTATTACCAATTTTGGATAGTCTATACCTAGATTTGAAACATTATTTTTAACTGATTCACATATGGTCTCTGCATACTGATCTGCAGTTACAATTGGATCTTTCTGCGTATAAGCAACAGCAAAGCCTCCACCTACATTGAAAATTTCTAATTTTTTATTTTTAGGATAATTATTCTTTATAAATTCAAAAACGTAGTCAATTGCTTCAGAGTACGGCTTTAATTCAAATATCGGGGAGCCAAGATGGAAATGTATTCCTTTAAGATTTAAATTATCTTTTGAGCTAGCCACATTCAATGCTTCTTTTGCGGCTCCAGTTTCTATTGAGAAGCCGAATTTAGTATCAAGTATTCCCGTTGAGGTCAACTCATGAGTATGAGGATCTACACTAGGGGATAGCCTAAGAGTTATATCTTGCAAAATGTTATTTTTCTTACAAATTTCATCCAATAAGTCTAATTCATAAAAACTATCAATTGTGATGAGCCCTATATTGTTATTTACAGCTTTAGTTAGTTCATGTTCGCTTTTATTATTTCCATGAAAATTAACCTCTTTCATAGGAAATTCAGATCTAATCAAAACTTCTAGTTCTCCACCAGAAACAACATCTATACCCAAATTTTCTTCGTTTAATATTTTTACTAATTCAGGATTAGTAAAGGCTTTTGAAGAATAAGAAACATGAACATTATCATACCTAGATTTAAATCCATTTAAATAAGATCTGGCACTATCTCTAATTGTTTTTTCGTCATAAATATAAAGAGGAGAACCATATTCTGATACCAATTTGGTTAGATCAAATCCTCCTATTTCTAAGTTTCCGGTCTTATTTATTCCTGTGCCTACAGGGAAAATATGTTTTAGTTTTTCTAAAGATTGTTCGTTCATATTTTTTTGATTATATCTAATTGTTTGGCTTTGATGTATTTCCTGAATTCATTTTCTAAATCTATATTTTTTTTGGCGGCTGCAGAAGTTAATTCAAATAAGATATTAGTAATCTCTTCATTTGAACAATGATCATATTTTTTTGTTTTATTTAAATCAATATCTATGTCTAGAGATTTTTTGTATAACTCATAAGCAAATGAAAGGGATGGAAGTGTATTGGTTATATTTTTTATATAAAATTCATCGTTTTTACTTTCTGACTTTTTCATTTTGCCCCAGTTTTTTAAAACTTTTTCTGAATTGATATCATTTTTTTTATCTTTAAAAACGTGAGGGTGCCTTTTTATTAATTTATTATTAATAGATTTTATTACATCAGATAGTCTAAATTCCTTTTTTTCCTCTCGGATTAAACTTTGTATTAGTATCTGAAAAAGTAAATCGCCTAGTTCACCTTTTAAAGCTTCGGAATCATTATTATCTATACATTCTAGGACTTCGTAGCATTCTTGAAGGATATATTGAGATAATGACTCAGAAGTTTGTTCGCGATCCCAAGGGCAACCATTGTCAGATCTCAACTTTTCTATAGTGGTTACCAGGTTAATAAAACTTTTTTCAATTTGAATGTTTGATGATTTCATAATTTGCGTTATTGTTATTTTATGAATTTACTTACACCATTTAGGTTAACACTTACCATAATAACTTCTCTTCTATTTATTTTTATAATTATAAGCGGTTCACTAAATTTTATAGTTAGATACGACTTTATTTACGATTATAATATTGCTACTTATTCTATCGATCAAAGAACTTCTTTAAATTTAGAAAAAATTAAGGAAGTGAATCTTAATATAAAAACTTATTTTTTTAATAAAGATGAATTATTGGATGTTGACATTTATTCAGATAAAGAAGTGCACCACATGAAAGATGTAAAGTCTATAATGAATCTCATTTTTAATTTGGGTAAAATACTATCTATTGTTTTTTGTGTATTAATATTTTTATTGTATTCATATTTTGGCGTGCATCCTAATAAAGTAATTTTGTATTCGATAATACTGTTTTCATCTATTCTCATATTATTAGGAACTTCTTTTTTATTATTTTTTCAAGAAATATTTATTATTTTTCATAAAATAGCTTTTAATAATGATCTCTGGATTCTTGACCCTAATAAAGATTATTTATTGATGATGTTTCCAGAAGATTTTTTTAGAGATGTGGCAGTTTTGATATTAGGAACTTCTTTTTTATTAAACGTTATAGTTTATTTTTTATTAAAAAAATTATTTTCCTCATCAAAATAATTCAGATATATCTGTTATCGTGTTATCTGGCTTGAATGCTAAATTATTATTTACACTCTTGCGTTTATTTACATAAATTGTTCTAAATCCAACTTTTTTTGCTCCAAATATATCTGTGAAAATATTGTCCCCAATGTGAACAACCTTATCTGGATCTAATTTAAAGTCATCTATAATTAGTTTAAAAATCTTTACTGAAGGTTTGGCAACTTTTACCTCATTTGATAGGTATATCTTGTCAAATAGATTTTTTATTCCGATTATTTCAAGATATTTATAATATGTCTTTGGTGATGTTATACCTGTGTTAGATGTAAGACATAATTTGTATTCTTTAGATAATAATTTTAATAATTCTATTGATTTAGGAAACAATTTAGGAGGATATCTTAGGAAACAACTATCAAGGATATCTCCAATTTCATTTTTAATTAAATCATCTTGATTTAAATTAAGAAGTTCTAATAATTTCCCTATTCTATTATGAAAATCAATATCTTTTCCTCTGTTATGATCTTGTGTGCATTTCTCGCTAAGTATATTTAAACTTTTTTTTATCTGGTTGTCAGATATATTATGACCTTTATTATTTAAATATAATGATAAATTTTTTACTCTCTGAACTGATCTTGAATTTATTTTCTTTCCTTGCGGCCTATCTGTTATCAATGTTTCCCATAGATCAAAGGAAATCAATTTAGTTTTTAATTTCATAATTTTTAGCATTTCTTAAGACTCATGAATAAAATGAATAAGTTATGAGTAAAAGTATATATGTAATTACTGGTTCTTTGGGATTTGTTGGATTTAATCTTTCTAAATTTATAATTGATAGTGGCCATGGTGTAATTGGTATAGATATTAGTAATAATTCTGACCCATTGAATATTTGGAGATATAAAGAGTCAGAAAGAATTGGTATTGAGACTGTTAAGGCAGATATTTCAGATAAGTATCAGATTGAATCTGTTGCTAATAAATTAAGTAAAATTGAGAATGTAAAAAGTATATTTCACTTGGCTGGTCTTGCCGGAGTTAGGAAATCCATTGAAAATCCTGATCAGTATTATAACGTAAATCTAAGAGGCACCTTTAATATACTTCAGTTGTTTAAATCAATTGGTGCAGAATCTTTAGTATTTTCTTCAACTTCAAGTGTTTATGGCAATATTCCTGCAGAACATTTTTCTAAAGAAAATGACCCTCTAGATACAATTTCTCCATATGCAAGTTCAAAATTAAATGCAGAAAAACTATGCAAGTTATTTTCTAATTTATATAAATTAAATATTTCTGTATTGAGGTATTTTACAGTATATGGAGGAGCAGGAAGGCCTGACATGAGCATATTGAAATTCATTAATTTAATTTATAAAGATAAACCTATAACAATATACGGAGATGGAAACCAAGAAAGAGACTTCACTCATATTTCTGATATATGCAAAGGTACATATGATAGTTCAAAATTAAAAGGTTTTAACTTGACAAATTTGGGAAGATCAAATCCAGAAAAATTAATTAATGTTGTAAGAGTAATTGAAGAAAAATTAGGTAAAAAAGCAAAAATCATATTTAAGCCTCAGAATGAAATCGATGTAAATAGAACATCGGCGGATATATCAAATTCTAAAAAATTGATTAATTGGGATCCTCTAGAAGGGATCGAATCTGGTATCTCTAAAACTGTTGATTGGTATAAAGAAAATAAAGAATCTTTAGAAAAATTAAGTTGAGGTTAATATTTATATTTCTAAATTTCAGATAAATAATTTTCGAAATTTCAATGACGTATCTTTAAATCTTGAGAGAGGCTCAAATTATTTTATTGGTAAAAATGGCCAAGGGAAAAGTAACTTTCTTGAGGCTGTTTACGCCCTCTCTATAGGCAAATCCTATAGAACATCAAAAGGAATTAATTTAATAAATCAAAATTCAGAATCTTTGTCTTCATTCATAAGAGGTATAGCTCACTATAACAATAGCGCTTTGGATCTTATTCTAAATGTTGAGTTAGATTCATATTCTAAAAGAGCATCTAAATCTTATTCTTTTAACAGTTCTAATGTAAGTTCTTTGGATTTTATTGGTAAATTAAATGTAGTTTTATTTGAGGCAAAGGACCTAGGTATCATAACAGGGAGTCCAATTTCTAGAAGACGATTTCTAGATATTCATATATCTCAACAGGATTTTTCTTACCTTAAAGCGCTACAAAGATACAATAAAGTTTTGCAAAGCAGGAATAAAGTTTTGAAGGATATAAAGATACGAAAATCTTCAAAATTAGAATTAGAATTTTGGACAGAGAAGATAATTGAAGATGGGTTAATTATAAGTAAGCAAAGAAAACAAAAACTTAATGAAATTAAGAATGAAACATTAAAAATTTTTCCTTATTTTATATCCAATAATGAAAATTTAGATATTAATTTTGTCCCATCTTATGATGATTTAGATAATTTGAACAATGAATCATTAAAGGCAAAATTTTTAGAGAATATTAAAAAAGAGATTTCTTTAGGGGCAACATTATATGGGCCTCATAAAGATGATTTTGAAATTAATATAAATAATAATCCTTCTTCGGAATTTTCTTCGAGAGGCCAAATTCGTACAATCACATTAGCTTTAAAATTAGGTGAAGCAAATGCTTTAAAAAATAATATTAATAGTTCTCCAATTATTGCTTTAGATGATATTCTTTCTGAACTTGATGAATCTCGAAGAGGCACTGTTATGGAGTATGTATCTAATTATGACCAGGTTCTTTTAACTGTTCCAGACGAAAAATTATTAGTAAAAAATTCTAAATCTATGGGTAAAATTTTTTATGTGAGTAATGGAGAAATAATTGACTCAAAATTTAGATAAAATTAAATCCAATATTATTAAATCAGCGGAGTTAATTTCTGAATCTAATAAGATAGTCTTAATGACAGGAGCAGGGATTTCTGTAGATAGCGGCATACCTACTTTTCAAGGTACAGAGGGACTATGGGCTAGGTTTGGTAAGCCTAAAATGAGTGCATTTTCTGATTTTATTAAAGATGATGATTCTTGGTGGAATAGAGAAATTAATCATCAAAGATCCCCTTATGTTATGGAATTAAGAAAGGCCATTGAAAAAGCAAAACCTAACGGTGCACACTTTGCAATTTGTGATATTCAAAAATTAGGAAAAATAGATTATGTAATAACTCAAAATATTGATGGACTGCATATCGAATCTGGATGTAATAATGTTATTGAGATTCATGGTAATAGAAATTATTTAAGGTGTGTTGGTTGCGAAAGAAGATATAAATTTTTACCACCAATTGTAAAAAAACCACCACCTTGTGATCATTGTGGAGGAATAATTAAATATGATTCTGTTATGTTTGGGGAACCTATCCCTGAATTAATATTAAGAGATTCTAAGAATGCAATTAAAGATTGTGATTTGCTAATTGTTGTAGGAAGTTCATCTACAGTTAGGCCTGCTGCTGGACTTTCTTGGATAGCAAAATCTGATGGAGCCAAACTGATCGAGATTAATATTAATGATACGAAGTTATCTTCTGAGTGTGAGATAATTTTAAAGGGATCTTCAATTGATATACTTCCAAGATTATATGAGGAGATTGTTAATCTATAAATTCTTCATGAAGTGATTGAGTTGCCGCTTCTAAGTCTGATTCTTTAATTATACATGTTATTCTAATTTCAGAGGTTGTGATCATCTCTATATTTATATTTTGATTAGATAAAACCTTAAACATTCTCGAAGCATATCCTGGTTGATTTTGAATTCCTGTTCCAACAATACTTACTTTGCCTAAACTACTTTGTGTTTGAATATTTTTCCTATCTGAGACTTTGCTTTTTATCAACTCATCTAGGCAAGGCTTAAGATCCTTATCGTCGAGAGTAAAACTTAGATTTGTCGTCCCTTCTGAACTAGCTGTCTGAACAATAACGTCTACATTTATACCCATTGCGCTTAGAGGCTCGAAGATAGAAGATGCTATTCCTGGCTTGTCTTTAATATTATTTAATGTCACCTTACTAACACCTTTTGAAGTAGGTATTCCTGTGACTGCATTTCTTATTTCCATATTTTTTTCACCTTCTTTTTTTAAAATAGTACCCTTAGTATTTTTTTCTGAATGCTGAATGGTCATAGTGACTTCATTTATAGCTGCTATTTCTATTGATCTTGGATGCATTTTTGCTCCAAGAGAAGCCATTTCTAACATCTCCTCGTAAGATATATTTTCTATCAGTTTGCTATTTGGAACTATTCTTGGGTCTGCAGAGAAAATTCCATCAACATCAGTATATATCTCGCATCTTTTAGCATTTAGTGCAGCTGCTAATGCAACGGCAGAAGTATCAGATCCTCCCCTTCCCAATGTAGTTGTTTCTCCTGAGTCTGAGACTCCTTGAAATCCAGCTACAATAATAACATCTTTATTTTCGAATTGTTCAAGAATAAGTTTTGTATTTACTGATGATATTCTTGCAGATCCATGAAGTGAATTAGTATTTATGCCTGCTCTAGACCCACTTAAACTCACTGATTTCACCCCTATTTTTCTTAAAGCTAAACTCATTAAGGATGCACTAACTATTTCTCCAGTAGATAATAATTGATCAAAATCTCGAAGATTTTCTAAATCGGACTGATCATCTAAAAATTCTGACCCCAATTTTACTAAATTGTCAGTAGAATCTCCCATTGCTGATACTACAACAATTAATTTATGACCTTCTAATAAAGATTCTTTAATTTTCTTAGCAACGTTTAATATTTTTTCTTGATTAGATAGAGAAGTACCACCATATTTTTGAACAATTATTTTCATCGTGATTTTATGTTATTTGGATAACAATATTCCTTGATTTGAAGGTTTTGTAATAATGGTATTTCCTTCTAAATTATGTTTCCTAGCAGCTTCTTTTATTTCATAATCTATTGTAAATTCATTTCCGTTGGAAAAAATCATTATAGATGGACCAGACCCAGAGACTATAGTACCTAATGCACCTCCTTCTATGGCAGCATTCATTATAGATTTCATTTCTGGAAAATCTTGAAGTCTTGTGTCTTGATGTAATGAATCCTTAGTTGCTTGGTTAAATAAAGTAAGATCATTTCTATGTAATGAATCAATTAGCAAGGCTACTCGGCTAATATTATAAACCGCTGATAATCTAGAGACAGATTTCGATAGTTTTTTTCTACTAGTATTTGTATTAGATATAAAATCTGGAGTAAAAATCATTATATTTAACTCTTTTGGGGTATTTATTTTCCTAACTATCCATTTATTATTTACATCATCAAATACGGATATAGTTAGCCCGCCAAATAAACATGGGGTTACATTATCAGGATGGCCTTCTATTCTTATTGCTTTTTCATTTAGATCCTCTAGGGAAAATTTATTCTCATTTAAGTAGTTGCCAATTAATAATCCTGAACATAGAGCAGCAGCGCTGCTACCTAATCCGTTAGAATACGGAATTTGATTTTCACTGAAGATTTTTATTTTTGAAATATCAAATTTTGGGTATGCTTCAAGAATTCCAGTAATAATAAGATTATCTTCAACTTTTATAGAATCATAAGAGTCTTTACTTACCCCCGTATTTTCAATTATTAAGTTGTCACTGTTAAATGAAATCGATAATGAATTCCAAATATCTACCGCAAGACCTATACAATCAAAACCAGACCCTACATTACCAGTTGTTGCAGGAACTTTGAGTGTTATTTCTTTACTTTTTAACATTATATTGTGATTTATTTAGAGCCTAGAAAAGTGTAAGCTGACAGTGCAGCAATAGCACCTTGGCCTGCAGCCGTTACTGTTTGTTTTAGTGGCCCAGAAGCATTTGTTAGATCACCTGCTGCAAAGATACCTTCAACGCTTGTCTCCATAAGTTTGTTTACTGATACCTCATTCGTTTCTTTATCAATATCAAGGCCTAATTGATTAGGAATCTCTAGCCTTGGATCTGCTCCTATTTCTATAAATAATCCCTCTGAGTTTATATCTAAAATTTGGCCTTTCTTATTAATAACCACTCCTTCAACTCCACCATTCCCTTCTTTTATCTCTTTAACTTCTGATTCTAAATGCAATTCTAGATTTTTACATTTTTCTAGTTGAGTTAATAAAATTTTTTCAGGACGAAATAGAGATGAGCCTCTATAAATTAAGTGAACCTTAGACGCGTATTTACTTAAGAGTATGGCTCCTTCTACTGCCGCATTTCCTCCTCCTACTACAATCGCAATTTTATCTTTGTATAGAGGGGCATCACATGTAGAACAGTAAGAAACGCCTCTCCCAACTAATGATTCCTCATTAGATAAATTTAACTTTCTTCTTTCTCTACCTACACACAAGATTACTGCTTTAGTTTCTATCTCCGCACTGTTAGTTTTTACTAAGAAACCCGTGTTAGTTTTAGAAATTTCCTCTAAATTTTCTTCAAATAATTCAATGTCATAATTCATGACTTGGTTTTTCATATTCATCATTAAATCGAAACCATCTGCCTCTATTCCGGGGTAATTTTCGATCATTCCGCCTATAGCGGTTTCTCCTCCAAATTCTGCTCCAACTAGAACAGTTTGTACTTGGTATCTGGCCGAGTATAAGGTAGCAGAGTAACCCGCGGCTCCTTGCCCCGCGATTAATAATTCAGTTTTCTTCTTGTCCATGGAAATTATTATATATAAAACCAATTTGTTTCATAGTTATTTTTTGGATTATTCAGGGAGAATGTCATGATTTAAAATATGAAATTTATTAATTATGAATAGTTTGAAAACAGATGTAATCGTTATAGGGTGTGGGCCAGGAGGTGCTCAGACTGCAAGAAATTTATCTCGCAGAGGATTTTCTGTCGCATTGCTTGATTACAGGTTGAATGTAGGAGATAAGTTGTGCACAGGAATAGTTGGCACAGAGATGCTAAATCATTATCCAGAAGTTTCAAATTATGTTCTTAATAGATCTAGATCTGCAAATATACATTGTGACAAAGATTATTTTTTAACAATTGAAAAAGATACAACTCAGGCTTTAATTATTGATAGGGAGAAATTTATAAGAAATATTGCCCTTGAGGCTGAAGATTCTGGCACTATACTAAGACTACAAAGATTGGTTAGCAATTTCGAGATATCTGAAAATGGTGTTGAAGTTTATGCAAAATATAATGGGGATATCGAGAAGTATAATTCCGATGTATTGGTGATAGCATCAGGATATGGCTCAAAGTTAGCAAAACGCGCTGGGTTTGGTTTGAGTAAGCATTATATATATGGATATCAGACTAAATTAAATAACGTTGATGTTGATAAGGTAAACGTTTTTTCAGGAGATCCTCTCCCTAAAGGGCACTTTGGCTGGGTAGTCCCAACATCTAAAAATAAAGGATATTGCGGAGTATTAGGCAAAGAAAAATTACGAAATAATGGCCTTGAATTTCTTTCAGATATGCAACAGAAATTTAATTTTGATATAGAGGAAAAAACAAAAGTTTGGGGCATTCCTATAAGTCCAGTCGATAAAAAATCAAGAAATCGATCATTATTAGTTGGTGATGTAGCAGGTCAAGTAAAACCTACAACTGGAGGAGGAATATATTTTGCTATGAGATCAGCAGATGTTGCAGCTGAGGTTATAAATGATTCTTTATTAACTAGAGATTTTTCAGAAGAGCATTTTAATTCTTACTCCAGGAAATGGAACAATATATTTAAGAATGAATTAAGGATTGGATTTTTTGCTAGGCAATTTTACGAAAGTTTAAATAGTGATGATATAAAGAACATTCTAAGTCACATAGAAGAATCTGATCTTATTTCTAAAGACATCAATTTTGATTGGCATTCAAAAATTGTAATGATGGCATTTAAGACAAAAATTAAGTCTTACTTGAAGGGTAAAATGTTAAGGAAATTTAAAAGTTTAACTTTTAATTAAATTAATTATCTTTTGCCTAAGTTTACTTGATGATAGTCCGTGATAATCAATAACTTCTTCATTTGTGCCGCTTTGCGGAATTTCATCTACACCTATACTGGATAGTTTTATTGAGGAAATATCTAGATCTTTAACTATATTAACAATAAATTTTTCTCCAAAGCCTCCTTCAATATAATGGTCATCAATTGTAATTAAATGCCTGAAATCTTTTATTTGCTCTTTTATCCAGTTTGATGAAAATTTATTAAGCCAAGGAAAAGAAATTAACTTAGGGTTTATATTATTTTCTATAAGGAGTTCTTTTGCTTTCCAAAGCTCTGCAAATATTAAGGGGCTATAACAAAATATTACTATTTCTTCCCCCTCAGAAATTACTGTGCCCTCTCCCTTTTTCATTTCATTTTTATTTGGATATTCAAAAGGCAGGTCAATAGGTAAAGAGCATAATCTTATATATATATTGTTAGTTGAATTTATTGCGTATTTTACTGCCAATGCTGTTTCTATTTCATTTAAGGGTTGTATCATTTCTAAATTAGGAATACCTGACATACTTGCTATATCTCTCACTGCCTGATGGGAGTGTCCTGGTCCACCTGGAAGTAAACCAGCAAGAGAGCCCACATATACTATTTTGGTTTTTTCTGTGGAATTATTATAGATCTGTTCATTTGGTCTGCTAGTTAAAAAACTAGAAAATGAATGAACAAATGGTATATAGCCCTCTTTTGCAAACGATCCTGCCTGAGAAACCATGTCTTGCTCAGCAATTCCGCACTCAAAAAATCTATTTGGAAATTTCTTTTCAAATTCAATTAATCCAGTATCTAAAATTAAATCCCCATCTAATGCTATTATTTTTTCATTATGAGATGCTTCCCTAATGAGAGCTTTCGAGTAAGCATTAATAAGATTTTCGCCGCCATTATTAATTTTCTTCTTATTTTTAACTTCTTTATTTGAAAAGTTAAAACTGTAATCTATGTTATTCGAATCAATGTACTTATTTAATCCTTCCGTCAATTCTTTTATACTCTTGTTATAAGTTTCATGGTCTATTGATCCGCTATGGAACTGATAAAATTCATCATCATTTAACTTTGCTCCTTCCATAAAGGAAACTCCACTTCCTTTCACAGTGTCTAAAATTATTACAGAGGGTTCATTTTGTTTTGAAACACTATTAAATGCTTTTGAAAATTCTTCAACATCATTACCGTCACAACGAACGGCATTAAGTCCAAATGATTTAAATTTGCCTTCTAGATCTTTTAAGTCACTAGTGGTACTAACTTTTCTGTCGGACTGAAATTTATTACTATCAACAAGGATTACTAATTCTTCCATTTTTTCTTGGACTAATCTGGTCATAGATTCCCATATTTGACCTTCTTGAAGTTCTCCATCCCCAGTCATAACAAAAACTTTACAATTTTTGTTTTTCAATCTGTTTGATTTTATTATTCCTTTTGCTTTAGAGATTCCCATTCCTAAAGATCCAGTGTTGGTAAAAATATTTGGAGTATTTATATCTGGGTGGCCGGGCAGACCATCAATTTTTCTTAATTTATCAATTAATGAGAAGTTTAATTGCCCTAAAGATATCATTGCACAATACATTGCTGGAGCGTCATGACCTTTAGAAGAGAAGAAATATACATTTTCTTCTTTATTGCTTATTTCTCCCATCACCCATGACATAACATCAATAGAACTAAAGGAAGAACCAATATGACCTGATCCAGCATTACATATCATATAAAGTATATTTATTCTGCATAAATCAGAAAAAATTTTATTTTTATGTAAAGGGTTTATTTCAATTGATCGTAAAGACTCAAAACTTTCTTTGTTTATATAAGATAGGTTCATTAATATGGCCTTTTATTTATTACAGGTAGTGTCGCTGTGCCGTTAGAGATTAGAATATTTGCTAATTCCCAATCTTCCTCAATATTTAAATCAAATCCTTCATCATTTATTGTAATAAAAGGAATTACAGTGTCTCCAGATATATTATTATATTTATTTACTGTTTCAGTGTATGCAATTTCTAAACTAGCATTCTGAACATATACCTCTGGCAGAGAAGGATACTGCGAACTATGTAATGGCTGCCCTAGAGGCCCTTTTTCTTCAAGGCTAACAAATGGAACCATATAATCATTTTCTATTTTCCACATTTTGCATGGATGTTGAAGGCACTTTTCTACAGCTCTAAGAGAATCGCATTTTGCAGAATTGAATAAATCAAAAGCTCTCAAAATGGTTTCAGGTTTTCTGAATGGACTTGTTGGTCTCAAAATACTAAAGATTTCATATTCTGTACCGTTATCTTTTAGATAATTTAATGAATGTTTTACCCATTCTATATCTGGAGAGGTATCCTCTGCGTATTCTTTAGGACGCATGAATGGAACATTAGCACCATAATATTCTGCTATCTCTTTTATATCTTCTGAGTCTGTAGAGACAATTATTTCGTCAAATATATTGCTATCTAATGTAGATTGTATTGTATAAGCAATTAATGGATGCTCTTTTAATATATTTATATTCTTGTTTTTAACCCTTTTTGAGCCTGATCTCGCAGGTATAAGTGCTATAGTTTTATTGCCCATAATTACCAAGCTGTCCAGCCACCATCAATTATCATATTACTTCCAGTTACATATGATGATGCCGAACTAATTAGGAATTGTATTGCCCCATTGTATTCAGATTCATTTGCCATTCTTCCTAGAGGAACTTTTGAAGAGTAATTTTCTATAAATTCTTTATCTTGATTATCTAAAACACCTCCTAAAGTTAGAGTGTTTACTCTGACATTCTTATTGCCCCAATATGTGCTTAAGTATCTAGTCATATTAAGGATTCCAGATTTTGAAGCTGAATAAGATATAGGTTTATTAAAGACTTTTTCTCTATATTCATAAATTCTTTGGTCGGGAGAGATAATTCCATAATGAGATGAAATATTTATAATAGAACCAGAGTTATTTTTGGCCATCTCGGCACCAATTATCTGACAACTCAGAAAGACACTTTTTAAATTAGCCTCCATTATTTTATCCCAGGCGATCTCTGGGTAATCTTCGAAAGGTCCATTCTGATCTTCTTTAGATCCTGGAGGTGAATCTAAGGCAGCATTATTAATCAAGGCATCAGGAACTCCAAGTTGATTAATCACTTGATTCAGTGATTTAGATATATCTTCCTTTTTTGTTAGATCAGTTTTAAAGAAAAAATAATTTTTATCTGGTAATTTATTAAGATTATCCGATGGCTGATTTATATCAAAATTACAAATCACCGCACCATTACCTATAAGGTGATTTGCGTAAACAGAGCCAAGCTTTCCGCTCCCACCTGTTAAAATAATGATCTTATCTTTTATGTCAAAGATATTTTTTGATTTATTATCCATATCTAGAAAGTCATTGATTTAATCTTTCGATTATATCGCAAACCTCTCTAACTGCACCATTTCCACCTTTGAGAACAGTTACATATTTAGCGAAATTAATTATTTCTGGGTGCGAATCCCTAACAACAATTGGCAGACCACAAATCTTCAAGGAACCAATATCATTTATATCATTACCTACGAATGCTATATTTTTTAAATCAATTTTTTGATTTTTAGAAATCTCCTTTAACTTTTCTTCCTTGTGCACTAAACCGTATTTACAATCTATATTTAATTTTTCTGCTCTTTTTTTTACACTTTCATTAGTTTCAGTAGAGAGTATTACCTTTTTTATTCCTAGGCTATCTAATTTACTTAACCCAAAACCATCTAATTTGGATGATTTAACCATTTCTTCGCCTTTATCATTTGAGTAGACGTAGTTATCTGTAAAAACTCCGTCAAAATCAAAGGCTACAAGTTTTATATTTTTGAATAAATTTTTAGTTTTTTCTGGAATTTCATTTATGTGATCTAAATAATTTTCCATTAGTTTATTCTATATCTTCAACCTGAAGAGTTTCATCTAGTTTGTAATCTTTAGTTAGTTTTTTACCTAGTACTTTTTCTAGTTCATTTGGCGAGATACCGTCTCCAGGAGACTTAAATGACAAATCATCTAAATTAATAATAGAGCCTTTAGTTAAATCTTTTTTAGCAACTATTTTTTTCCCCATTTTAAATCTCGCAAGTTTTTCCTCTGATAACAATTTTTTCTCAGGATCACCTAATGAGAGTCTTACATTTTCTAATTCATCAATAAGTTCTTTTAATAGTTTGGGAGTTAACGAAAACTGATGGTCGGTTCCTTTTTGGGATCTATCTAGAGTAAAGTGCTTTTCTATAAACCTTGCGCCTAACGCATAAGCTGCAACAGGTATTGAAATACCTGAATCATGGCCAGAGTAACCTATTACAGTATTAGGAAATTCATCTCTATAGGTACTGATTACATTAAGATTTATTGTTATTGGCTTTGCTGGATATATAGATGTGCATTGCATAATCACCACATTCGGGTTTATATCAATCACAAAATCAAAAGTTTTTTTAACCTCCCAAAAATCAGCAGCCCCAGTACTTATAATCATTGGTTTTCCAAATTTGGCTACCTTTTCTATTAATGGAAAGGTAGTTAGATCTCCAGATGCAATCTTGAAGCAATTAAGCCCCATTTCATTCAAGAAATCTGCACTTTTTAGATCAAATGGAGTTGCAAAAAATGTTATTCCATTTTTTTCAGAGAATTTAAAGAGTTCTTCAAAATCATTATCACTTAACTCTAATTTATCTCTATGCTCACCATATGTTGATGCAAAACTTTGAGGACCAACATAAGATGAATTAAACATTTCTGAAGTAAATAA
>CESD01015208.1_pt1 | contig 19045 bp, 19 predicted proteins | sample 531191 | NCBI WGS metagenome assembly CESD01 (sample SAMEA2622021, study PRJEB7988) | marine metagenome | biome: marine biome (ENVO:00000447); feature: deep chlorophyll maximum layer (ENVO:xxxxxxxx); material: "saline water (ENVO:00002010), including plankton (ENVO:xxxxxxxx)" | depth 188 m
TTAACTATTTAACCGCACAAAAACCGCACATTTTATCTAAAATGATAGATACTCTCTGATAACTTCTGATATCTTTTTGAAAGAGTTTAAGTTCATTGACTCTAAAAAATGATACTCTCTGGTACTACCTAGTATTAATTGGTTCTTCCCTTACAAGGAAGAAGTCACAGGTTCAAATCCTGTAGCGCCCACAAGGGTTTTTCGGAATATAGACTCATAGTAAAATTATCTTAAATTAATCTTTTCTTTAATATCATTAAAACAACTCCAAATATATGTCTTCCTTTAATTTTTTTTCCATCCTTAAATGTTCTACCTGAATATGAAATAGGAACTTCGTAATAAACATCTGATGATTTTACCGCTGTAGCTAAAATTTCAGCTTGCTGAGACCAACCATTGCTTTTTAAATTACTTGGATCTATTATATCTTTTCTAAAACATAGATAACAAGAATAAATGTCTGTAAATGTAGTGTTGTATAAAAAGTTAAATAAAAATGTTATAAACTTATTCCCGACCTTATGAAAGAAATAGTGAACTCTTGTATATTCTGGTGAAAGAAACCTACTTCCAATAACAACATCCGCATTGAATTCGTGGATTATCTTAAATATTTTTTCATAATCTTTAGGATTGTATTCTAAGTCTCCATCTTGAAATAATATATAAGAACCCTCTGCGTGTTTAAGGCCTTCTCTTACAGCACCTCCCTTTCCAAGATTTTTATCTAACTCTATTAATTTGTTATATAAATTTGAATTTTCTTTTAAAAGTTTTTTCGAATTATCTGTTGAGTAATCATCTACAACAATAATCTCTAGGTCTGTTGATCTAATGTCTTGTGAATCTATCCTGTTTAATAACTCAATTATTGTTTTCTCTTCATTAAAAATTGGTATAAGAATTGTAACTTTCATATATAAGACTTATTTTAACTTAATATAATTCCCATCTCTTAAATTTTAATTCTAAAAAATCTAGCTTTGATATAGAATTCCTAAGTACTTATAAACTAGTCCTATAAACTTACCTCTTGAAGTTAATTCTAAATTATCATCATTAATTTTTATTAATCCAGAATTTTGTTGTTCTTCCAAGCGTTTTTCAATTAAATAATCACTAGATAGTTCCTCTAATTTGTAGATATCTTGAACTGAGATTTTTTCTTTTTCTATGTAATAATCTAACATTTCAACGGTAAGAGACCTGTCAATATAAGCTATAACTGACATTAAATATAAAATAAGAGCAGGTATAGAAATTAAGATTATTTCAAAATCTATCAATTTAATGTAATAAACAAAAATAGAAAAAACTAAAAACTGAATTAAAAAATTTATAGTGTATGACAATTGAAAAATATTAATTAATTTCCAAGTTAAAAAATGAAATAATAAAAAAAGTAGTAAAAATAAAGAAAATTTAGTAATTGTTTTGTTCATTTAGATAATATTAATAACTAACTTTAAATTAATTAAGTTAAAAACAATTTATAGCCTGTTTGCCATAATTTTTACTGTCAATTAACTGTAATTTATATATTTTTACTTAATTTTTAATAGAAAGTGGTTCATTTTTTCTTATATATATTTCCAAAAAATATATCTTCAAATATATCTAGTCTTTCATATCCTAAAACTTCTTTACAAAATTCAAATTTTCCATCATTGCAAATAATGATGTCTGGCAAATTACTAATCAGCTTATTAAAAGTGTTCCCTTTATTAACTTCAGCCGGTAAAAATATATTTACATCATAATTAAAAATGTTTGCTGGATGATTTACATAAGAATTGTTTGGTAGATCTAAATAATAAAGTATTAAAGAATAGTCCACTGCGAGGACAGTCTCGAATTCATAATTTTTATATAAGTGATCAGCAACATATTTTAATTGATATCTTGAGTCAATAATTTTATAGTTTTTTACATTTTCAAATATATCTTGAGAATAGCTATTAAAAAGAGCTAAATAAACAATTAGAAATGCTGGCGCTACAAGTTTCCTGAAGAAATTTAGATTTAGATAAGCTATGTAAAAGCAGAAGAAATAAATAGTAAAAATCATATGATGAGGTGTTTCCCCTCCTAAGAAATAAGAGATTAGAGATGAAATAAAAAAGAATGATAAAGATTTAAATCTATTAGGTTCTTTTCTAAAATACTTAAAATAAAAAATAGAAAACAAAATTAAAATTGTAAAGAAATACAAGAGAGTACTCACACTCCTAAGTCCATTTATAGCGCCATATAGTCCAAAAAAAGTTGCCTTAGATTTTTCTATAATTGAAGTACTGTTGTAATTTAGTGGAATGAGTAAGTTTGCCTGAAGGTATATTTGAAATAAATTATTTATTGCGTAAATAATTAAAATAAACAAATGCGGAATAACGAATCCAAAAATTAATTTAAAAAGTTCTTTTCTCTTATTTAAATAAACAAAAATTAAAACACCGATGAAAACTGGAGATGACCCGAGATTAAAAAGAGTTGAAATTGCAAAAAGTAATCCAATTAATAGATAGTTTGCTGTTGTTCTTGTTTCCAGTTTATAGAATATATACGCAAGAGGCACTAAGGAGTAGAGCTCTGAATATCCTGGAACACCATAGTAGCTTATTGACATATAAGTTAAGAAAATTAAGGTACCTATGGCGGCAAAACTACTGTCAATCTTGATCTTAAAAGTTTTAAACATAAAAAATGAAGAAACTATTAACGGTACCTTATTTAAAATTTTTACTAGTTTTAAATCACCATCAGAAAGAAAATCAATAATACTGTAAGCGTAGAATATAAGAACGGGTTTAAGTTCTAATTGATTTTCATATGGCAAATAACCCCTATTAATATCTTGACCCATTATTAAAAAAGTAGATATATCCCAATCTACAACTTCTTTACTTAAATATTTTATCTGAAGTATTAATCCAAGAAATATAACTACAAAGAAAATATACCTACTCCCTAATAATTTATGACCTATTTCTAGAAAAAATAAAGGAACGAAAATAAGCAACCCAAAATAAATTATTTCATAAAAAATAAAATTTACTTTTAGCAAAATATATAAATTAATTAAAACTAAATAATTTATAAACAATATTTCTCTAACTTTAAATTTTATATAAACTAAATAATTTAAAAATATTAGAACTACAAGAATCATATTGAAAACTACTGAGTTCTCTGCGTAGTAAAGAACAGTCATTGATGATTTAGAATCCAAGCTTATTTGTTGGACCTTGTTAAGGCATCCAAAATTATGTATTTCTGGAATAAGAGGTATGTCTATTGAACCAATTAAGAAGCCCTCTTCTAAATAAGAATTTATCTCTTTGTTTGTATAATTTATAATATTTTCACAAAATAAAACCTCATCTTCACTAGAAATTTTTGGAATATTGTTTAAGTAGAAAATTTGGAATAAGAAAATTATCAATAAAAAGAAAGCTGCAATTCTTATATAGTTAACTGAATTTTTTTTATCCATTGACTTGAGTTTATTCAAGTTAAATATTTTTTATAGTTAAATTGATAATGATTCTCTATGCAAAAATGATTAATTGAAAAGTGGTAAAAAATTTTTTATAATTAATTATTGTTAAATTTAAATATAAAAATTTCTAAACTTACTGTTTTATTACTTAGTTTCGCAACAGTAGGTTTTATGCTCCTTATGCATTGGAAAAATATAGGATTATTTTGCGAAAAAGTATCTGATGACACCAGGTATAAGTTATATGATCAGAATAAAATTGGTTCGTCAATATTTATCAAATACAATAATTAAACTACTTTATTTTAATGATTCCTTCCATGTGTTTTTATAATTAAATATAGTCTTTATTAAATTAAGTTCAGACTTGTAGCCTCTTTGCCATTTAGACTCTCCATGTAATCTAGTAGTGTATCTAATTTTGGGCCTAAGAACCTTTTTATTTTTAGACTTAAAGTAGTAAAGCATAAAAACATCAAATGAAAAATCATTAGGTATAAAAATTTCTTTTTCTTTAAAAAAGTCTTTTTTTGTTAATGAAGGAACTCCTCCTGAATCAAGCATATTTTGTTTAAAGTGAACAGATGCTGTAATTCCAAATATAAGTGTTTTTATCCAATCATTAAAAGGCCTGCCTACTCTTTTTGCTTTGATTAAATCAAATTCTTGATCAATCGATAACTCGAAGAAAATACATGCATCTGCTGGTGCAATTTTCATATTTCCCGGCATCCATCCAATGTAGTTCTCAACACAATAATTAGTGGCTTTTTTAATACCTCCACCGTAACCAGAATTTGAATCGAATTTAATAAATTCAATATTTTTTAGTGTATTAATATTTAAATACTCTCCTATTGAGTTGTCACTAGAGCCATTATCAACAATTAAAAATTGAACACTTGTATCTATTTTTTTTAATTCTAAAAAAAATTGTTCGAAATTTTTAAAGTCATTGTAAAAGGGAACTATTACCCTGTAACTTTTTATAAGACTTCCTCCTTTAAAAGTTCTATATATTCATTTGGAGTTCCACAGTCGTAATACTTTCCATCCATTAAATATGCTCCTACTTTTTCACCATTTTCTAGCGCAGTTGCGGCAGAATAGCCAATGTGAAGATCTTCTGCTTTAATATATTTTTCAAACTCTTTATTAAACAAGATTGATCCCCAGGAATAGTCAAAGCCAGTGTTGATGTCTTTGTCAATAATTTTTTCTACATAGCCATTTTCAATTTTGACTTCTCCAAGCTTGCCTCTTTGTTCATTTCTAATTTTCCAACATGCCAAAGTGCACAATCTATCATTCGAATTATCTATATCTAAAAATGGATAGCCCGATGAAAAGTAAGTATCTGGCATAATAATTAATGCTTGAGAGTAATTAAATTTTTTAAGAACTTCACTTACTGTCTCATTCATCGTATTTGTATCAACTTCCATAAAAATAATATTAGAAAAATCATAATCTAAAGATTTAATGATTGGCAAGAGATCTTTTCTTGTTGGTATGATTAATTCTTTAGAAAAGGGTAAAAGGTTTTCAATATGGTATTCGAGTAAAGATTTATAGTTTTTATCTATTGGTAAAAGAAATTTTGGAATACCTTTCATCCTTCTCGCATACCCTGCAGCGGGCAATATTGATATCATTAAGCAATTATAGTTGTTTTATACAATTGTTGACTAAACATTTGCTTTAATGATTTATAATGTTCTATGATTAATTCAACAAAAGTAATTAATTGCAATTTTAAAAATATTCATCTCTTTACTAATTATCTTAAATATGATTTAGATTGCTTAAATTGTTCACTCGTAAAAGAAAGAATAGAAAAAACCGGTATTTTAAAAAATATAATATTTTTGTATATTTTTTTATTAAATAATCTTACGTTCTTGCAGAAAATACTAAGAAATAACAGTTTAAATAAATTTATTTATGGTTTGATAATACTTTTGTATGAATCAAAAATTACAGAATCAGATTTAACTTCAATTAATAACAAAAGGCAAAATGATCAAAGAGAATTTAAACCAAGTGAAATTTTTGATGTGATTATTGTTGGTAGTGGGCCTGGAGGATCTCTTGCTGCTAATGAATTAACAAATAAATACCCGAAAGTTCTCTTAATAGAGTCGGGAGATAATTTTAATCAAGAAGCCGTAAAGCACCACTCATACCTCCAAACAAAATTTCAATTTAAAAATGAAGGGATGACTTTTTGTTTAGGTAATATTCCTATGATATATGCGGAAGGAAGTACTCTCGGTGGAGGCAGTGAAGTAAATAGTGGACTTTATTTTAAACTAGTTGATCCGTATAAAACTAAATTATTAGAAGCCTGTAATTTAGATATTGAAGAATGGAGCATTGCAGAGAAAGAAATTGAATATTCACTTTCTGTACAGAATGATCCAAACTTTGATATAAATTCCTCAAATTCTGTACTCCATATTGGTTCATTAAAAAATGATCTTTATTCCAACGAAATACCTAGATGGAAAAAATACAAACCTTTAGAAGAACACCAGAGCATGCAAGTAACATATATTAAAGATGCCCTAGAAAAAGGTCTAAAAATTATTACTGGATGTACTGTTACAAAAATTGATAATTCAAAAAAAGAATTTATTAGTATTTATGCAGTAAATTCAAATAATGAAATAATTGAATACAAATCAAAAAAAGTTGTATTGTCTGGTGGAACTGTAGGAACACCAAAAATTCTAAAAAAGTCAAGGCTCATCAAAGGAAAAGTTAATTTTAATTTTCATCCTATGTTTAGGATGGTTGCAGAAAGCAAAAAAGAGAAAAATACAGGTGATTTATTTCCACCAATACAATCTTGGACAAAAGACAAGGTACATAAATTTGGATATTCTGTATCAACATATCCATATATAAAAGCAACTCTTGCATCTTTAGGGCATATTAATGTAAAAAATGATTATAAAAATCTAGCTTGCTTTTTTAGCACAACCACACTAGAAAATTCAAAAGGTAGACTAATCTTTGCAAAAAATAACACCATACCTTTTATTTATATTAAAAAGAAGGACAGAGAAAAAATAAAAGAAGGTTTTAAACTTTTACACAAAATTCTTGATAAAGGTGGTGCAACTAAAATTTGGCCAAAATCACCAAACAAACTTTCACCCATGACTACAGTTCATCTTTTTAGTTCACTTCCTATATCTAAAAACGATCAAATTGGTGAAAACGGGGAATTAAAATCTGACTCTAGAATTAAAATATCTGATGGTTCTATTTTACCAGTGGCCCCTTGGGGTAATCCACAAGCTGTAATTATGGCTTTAAACTTAATACTGATGAGAAAATGGATGAATAAATTTGAGTAATAAACAAAAAATTTTAGTCTTGGGATCTTCTGGTTTCTTAGGTAAAAAAGTTGTAAATCTATTAGATAACAATGACTACATAATAGATTTCTGCGACATTAAGCCAGAGAAAAATTTAAATAATTTTTTCAATATGGAGATAAATGAGTTTCTAAAATTCAAAAATTTTAACCTTGAAGAATATTCTTACATAGTAGATGTTGCTACTGTTCTTCCTTATAAAAATGATAAAAAAGAGTTAATGAAAAAAAATGTAGATTCAGTAAAAAATTTGATAAGTTGTAATTTTAATAAAAATCATCAAATTATTTATGTGAGTTCAAGTGGAATTTATGGAAATCCTGATGATCTTCCAATATCAGCGAATACTCCATTTAAAACTCTTGATTTTTACGGTGAATCAAAACTTGAAGCAGAAAATTTCTTAATTAATTCAAATCTAAATTATTCAATTATTCGGCCCAAAGCAATATTAGGAAATGGCCGCTCAGGAATTTTTGAAGTTTTTTTTAACTTAATTAACAGAAAATTACCTATTCCCTTGCCAAATGGTGGAAATCAAATAATGCAGTTCGTAGATGTAAATGATGTTGCAAGAATGATTGAATACTTAATTGTAAATAATATTTATGGTATATTTCCAGCCGCAGCACCAAATTTTATGACGATGAATGAATACTTAGAAAATATTGAAGATGTTTTCAGTGTAAAAGTTAGAAAATTAAATCTTAATGCAAAACTTTTTCAAGGTTTAGGAAATTTGCTGGTTTATTTAAGACTTACTAATTTTACAAAATGGCATTTTGGTGGATATTCATATTCCTCATATTTTGACCCTAACTGGATACCAGATGGTTTTATATATAAATTTTCTTCTCTTGACACTTTTTTAGAAACTGCAAAAACATATTTAAAAAAATGAGTTATTCGATGAAGTCAATTTTTAATTATCTAAAATTAAGCTTTATTTTTTTTATATTTCATTTTTTAACCTGGAATATTTTTATTAATTTTTTTGATTCTTTAAAAACTTTCATTTTTGGAATATTAGTTAGTTTATATTTTAGGAAATACATATACGATGCAGGTGGTACACCAAACCTTATTCATAAGAATTTTTTTTCTATTCCAAAAAATTTTCCAAATGATTTTACATTTGATATTTTTGTTTATTTTTATTGCTTATTAAATAAATTTCAAATCATAAGGCCAAAAATAAAATATACAATCAGGGTTCATGGTAAATCACACTGGCAAAAAGGGTTCCTAAGTGAAATTAAATTATTAACGGATGTATTTAGATACAAGAAAGAATGGAAAGAAATTTCAAGTTTAAAATTTTGATAAACATTAATGACTATAATCTATGAAAAATAAAAATTAATAATGAAAAAGAATTACCTTTTAGCTATTGCGAGTTATCAAGATGAGTGGAAACAAAACTTTTTTGAGAATGTTGTTGCAAAGCGAAATAAAGAATACTGTAAGTATCATAATTTAGAATATATAGAAATTACAACTGATGTAAATAAAATCAGAGGTCAATATTTCTGGTTTTCGAGCTTTAAGCATGAGGAAATAGTAAATAACATTTTAAATGAAGGTGATGGTCTCATTTCTATGGATGCTGATGCAATTATTGTTGATATTGAAAAAAGCTTATTACCTCCAGATAAAAAAAATTATGCTTACTCTATTGATACAGCAAATACTCATTGTATGGGATGGTCTTCATTTATAAAATCAGAGTGGACTACAAAAATGTTAAGTTTAGTTAATAGTCAAGAAAGATATGATGCATTAATCGATAAAACTTACTTCCACGAAGGAAAAGGAACTGAAGATAGTTTCTGGAGAGAGTTTGCTGAACAAGCTTCTTGGTACTCTCTTACAGGAATAAAAAGACATTCTAACGAATCCTTCTGGAGTCTTCCAGACTTTGGTTGGCATAGCGCCAAAGATGAGTGGACAGTATACTCACTTGACGAACTCCACAAAAATGTTCATATATTTCCTTCTGAATATAATGTTACTGAACTACACGGTGAGTCTTTTGGAGTAAATTATATAAATAAGGTCAAATATAATGATGTAGTAATCAGACACTTTGCTGGTGGACAAAAATGGAGATCTGAATGGACTAATACTAAATCAATTTATTTTAGATTTCAAAAAATTAATTTATTTAAATATATTAATTTTTACAAGATAAAAACTTTTCTTCAAAAATTAAAAGGATACATATTGTCTAAAATATAAAAATCCCTATATCTTTTTAATTATGCTTTTTACTAACTTTTTTGGATATATTAATTTTTTTATATGTAAATAATAATTTGAAATATTAATCTGATTAATAATTTTTTCTAAAAACTTTTTTTTATATATTTTATTTGTTTTCTTAATATAAAAAGCATCTCCAAAATAATTAAAACAATCAATATTTGTAAATACCCTAACAAAATTGAAACCCTTTAAATATGCATCAATGTCACCAACTAATGCATTATCTTTATATAAATACTTTGTATTTATCTCTGTAAAAATAAATTCAACTTTATTTAATGCTTCTCCAAACCCCTTTAGAACTTCAAGCTCCAACCCTTGGACGTCTAAAGTTAGAAAATTTAATATGTCAACATCTAAAGAGTCAAATCTTTTAATTTCAATTTCTTCTGTATCAAGAAAACTAATGTCTGGTTGAACTTCTAAATGAAGTTCTGGTGGTAATACAGATGAGCTTAATCCTTGATTGCCTTGAGATTTATAAATAACTTTGTTTTCCTCCATAGACCCTAAAGCAAAATTGTAACACTCGACATTATCATAATTTTCTACATTGTTAATTAATCTTTTAAATATATCTTTCTGGGGTTCAAAAAATAATACTTTATCAAAATTATGCTTATTATAATGAACAAACTCTTGGCCTATATGTGCACCAACATGGATTACTCCATCAATTTCTTTAGAAAACTTATTTAAAAAATTTGGAAGCATTATTAAATTTTAACACTAGAAAGCTTATAAATTTGATTAGGATTATTTTATGAAAATTAGTTTTCTTGATTTCTGGACAGGATTTGATCCAAAAAACAATTTTTTTTCTCACTCATTAAACAAACTAGGAATTAATTTTAAAATTGTAAAACCGCAAAGAGCAGATGTTATTTTCTTTAGTTGTTTTGGTAGTAAGAATTTAGAATTTAGTGATTGTAAGAAAATATTTTTTCTTAGTGAAGATTTTAATTTGGATAATTATATTTTTGATTATTCAATTACTCACCTAGATACAGATAAAAGAAATAATTTTAGGTTGCCTTTGTGGAAAATGTATATTGATTGGTTTAACGTTGAATCTTATAATAATCCAAGCTACTTGATTCCAATAAATTATATAGACAAAAATAATGAATTCAATATTGCTGAAAAAGAAAAGTTTTGTACAATAGTTTATTCTTCAGAATACTTTTTTCGTGATCAATACATTGAACTAATTTCAACATATAAAGATTTAGATGTTGCTGGAAAAAATAAATATGGAAATTTGTTACCTGAAGGTGAATATCATAAATTGATTCATTTATCAAAATATAAATTTTCACTAGCCATGGAAAATGAGATTTCAAATGGTTATTTATGTGAAAAATTAATTCATGCAAAAGTAGCTGGAAATATTCCTCTTTTTTATGGTGATGACTATGCAAAAACTGATTTTAATCCAGATTCTTTTATTCATATTACTGACTATTCCAAAGAAGCCCTTCTTGAAAAAATTATAGAAATTGATTCTAAAAAAACTATGTACAATGAAATCAACAATCAACCTTTATTCAAAGATTCTCCATCTATTGATAAATTTCTAATTTTCTTTCAAGAAATAATGACTTAAATTAATTTAGCGAAGATTTAAAACGAGAAAAAGACTTAAAGAAATAAATAATTAGTTTCAATCCATCTTTATATCTATTTATTTGACTTTTACCATAAACTCTAGCTTTGTAATGGACAGGATATTCTAAAATTCTCTCACCACTATATGCAGCACTAAATAAAAAATCAAAATCGCCAAAAGGGTCTAAATAGTTAAGGTTTTTTCTCCATGATTTTATTTTTTCTATATGCGTCTTTTTAAATACTTTTGTACCACATAAAGAGTCAGATAATTTATTTTGAATTACGACTGATACAGCAAATTTAAAGAAGTTGTTCCCAAGCCTGTTTAGAAATCTCATTGATTTATCTTCGATTGGATAAACGAGCCTCGTACCATTTACAAAATCACATTCACCGCTTTCAACTATTTCAAAAAAACTTGTAAGAGTTTTTGGGTCTACAGATATATCTGAATCTAATATAGCTATTAATTCACCTGTAGTGTGCTCAAGGGCTTCAAAAACCGCTCCTGCTTTACCATCACTTTTTTGATCAAAGACTTTAATATTAAGATTTTTAAAGGACGTTTCTAATTTTTGTGCAACTATAAGAGTATCGTCTTTTGATTGCCCACAAATTAATATTATTTCATTAAGATTAGAAATCTCAGGAAAATCATTAAATAGAACTTCTAAATTTTTTGATTCATTTTTTGCCGGAATAATGACAGACTTAGTTAATTTTTCTTCTGAATTAGAAATTATAGAAAATAAAATATAACTTTTTATTCCAAAATTAAACTTAAAAAATAATAGTTCGAATAATTTATTTAAGAACCGTCCCAAACCTAAAACTTTAAATGGGAATATTTGTTTCGTATAAAAATAATTAAATTCAAAACCACATGAACGTACCAAGCTTATTATTTTTTTCAGCTTTATATAAGAACTCTTCTTTATTGAATTCTTCATATTTACTGCCTCAAGAGAGTTTATAAGGAGTTTCCATCTTGGGTTTATTGTTGAAATTAATATTTTTCCATTTTTTGTTAATTTACTTTTAATAATTTTTAGGAGATAATAAATATCATTACTAATTTCAAATAAGTCGGTAATTATTACTAAATCGTAATAATTTTTATTTAAATTTTCAATCTTATTAATTGACTCATCCTCATTCTCTAAAATAAGACCTTCTAAATGGTCTTGGTTAACAAAATTATTTGTATTCGAATTATTTATATATATATGTAAGGTTTTTTTATCTTTATTTAAAAATCTTTTTATTTCTTGATTTTGTCTATTATAAAATTCATTTGATTTAATTTTGTATTTCATATAAAGAACATTATATGTAGGATATTTAAAAGATTACAGAGATTTAAACTTTTCTCTAAAAAAACTAAATGACTCTTCAGACTCATCTCTTAAAGTTAAAGACACACTGTCTTGACGCTTCCTATGGTAATGGTGCATGCCTTCTTGTAGTAAAATTTTATTTCCTGATTTTAACCACAAATATGATATCGCTAAAGCATCAGCTGCAAGGGGAATCTCTTCATTTTTATAATATTCTTTCATTGTATTAATATATTTTTCTCTTGATACAATAAAGTTTCCACAATTTAGTATCCAGAATATATTTTTATCAATAGTTATTTGTTTCTGGTTGATTAGTGCATCTGAAACAATTGAAGAGTCAATTTTTTTGCTTTCTTTTGACAGATTTACAGTGTTTTTATTTTGATAAAAGTAATATTGATAATTTTTAAAAAACTGTCTCAAAGATGACGGGTAGTAAATAATATCTTTATCGAAGTTTTCAACTACTTTAATTATCTTATTGTCTATTTTTTTTGCAGGAATATTATCGGAGTCTATTTGATAAACAATATCATTGCTACATTTAGATATTGCTTCATACTTATTATTAAAAGCTCCGATTGTTTTAAGATTTTCATAAATTTCTATCTTAATATTTCTATTTTTATTTTTAAATTTTTGAACTACGCTTTTAACTTTCTTAACTTCATTTACTTGGTTTGAGTCTTCAGAAATTATAATCTCATTAATAATTTCTGATTTAATAAGGCTTTTTAAAAGAACAGAAAGATATCTACTGGAAAAATATGTGGGAATAGCTAATGATATTTTTTGCATTGTTCTTGTCTAAATTAATTATATAAAAGTTAATCTTTTTGTAACAAATATTTTTTCTAATTGTATATTTAATTGAGATGAACTTTATTTATTGCTTAGATAAAAATTACAATACTCAAGCAATTATGTCTTTTTACACTCTAAATGAGTTAGCAAGTAAAGAAGTAAACGTCTACGTTGCTCATAATAATCCAGAAACCCTTGAAAAAGAGCTTCTGAAATTTAATTTTGAAAATTTAAATTTTAATTTTTTAGAAATTAGTAACAACTTGATTTTACCAAATCTAAAAAATGCACACGTTACTGAAGCAACATATTATAGAATATTCGCGATAAATTTAATAAATGAAAATCTTGATCATATTATTTATATCGATTCAGATGTCATGTTCAATAAAGATCCCCTTCCTCCTTTTCTAAAGATTATTGATAACCTAAAAAGTTCAGAATATATTATCTCAGCAAATACTATTGGAGATTATAGAGTTGACAATCAAGAAACAAGAGATTACTTCGATTATATGGGAATGGATGATAAGTATTTTAATGCTGGAGTAATAGCATATGATCTAAAAAAATATAGAGAAAATAATATCGGTAAAAAAATTCAAGAACACTTAATAAATTTTTCTAAAGAAGCAAAATATTGGGATCAAGATATATTAAATTCTTTTTTTAATGGAAAATATCTTGAGCTTCCGGAGTCATTAAATAACAATGTGGTTACCGAAAACAGTTTAATTAATATGGATGAAGCTCTTGAAAATGTAACTATACATTTTGCAGGAAAAACAAAACCATGGCATGTTGCAGGTTTAAAATATCCAGTTGGAATATACTTTCAAAAAAAATATAGAGAAATTTTTAAGAATGACTTCTATATAAAGCCGTACAGCAAAAAAAGACATCTTAAAGAAGTGATTAGTTTAATTAGCAATAAGAACAAGTTCCACGTCGATAATTATTTTAAATTTCTAATTAAAAGTATTTTTAAAATTTTTTAATCTTTAAAGCTATTTAATTTATTAATTATTTCTTTTAATTCGTTATTTTTTAACCCTAAAGAAGAGGGTAGCCACAAAATCTTATCATGAATATTCTCTGAGAAACTTAAATTTTTTCTTTTAAACTCTTCCAAAAATTTTTGTTGGCTTAATGCTGGGTAGGAAAATCTTGTCTCTATTCCATTTTTTTTAAGAAAACTATGAAGACTATTCCTTACTTTAGTGCTTTTTGTTACCAGGTCAAAAAACCACGGAACCTCAGCATCATTAAAACTATTGACATAAAAATTATTACTTGAAATATTTTCTTTATAGGCTTTGTATATTTTTTTCTTTGTTTTTATGTTTTCTTCTAGTCTACTAAATTGTGATACTCCTAATGAAGCTTGTAAATCTGTAAATTTAAAATTTAAACCAAATCCTGAATGCCAGTCTGACTTTCCAGCCTCTCTATTAAATGATTTAAAATTATTAATGAAATCTGAGAGTCTTTTGTTATTTGTTAAAATCATACCTCCTTGACCAGTAGTTATAATTTTGTGGGGCGTAAATGAGATAATACTTATATCACCTAGATTACCTGCTAAACATTTACTATATTCTGAACCCAATGCATGAGCTGAATCTTCTATTAATTTTATTTTATTTTTTTTACACCAATTTTGGATTAATTCACCTTGACCAATCCTTCCATTTAGTGGAACAAAAATCACAGCTTTAAGATTTTTTATTTTGCTTAAATGATTAAAAGACATGCAAAAATCATCATCGACATCAACAAGTATTGGCGTTGCGCCTATCCATAATATTGCATTTATAGTAGCTATCATGGTTACGTTTGGAACTGCTACTTTATCTCCTTTTTTAATTCCTAAAGACATGAGGGATAGATATATTGCAATAGTTCCATTTGGTACTGAGATTCCATATTTTCTTCCAACATAACTTGAAATTTCTTCTTCAAATTTAGCTGTTAAATTATGTTCTGTTAGCCATCCTCCTGAGTTCATGTAATCAGTAACAGCATTTATGTCTTGTTTTGTAATTTTTGGTTCTACCTGAAAAATCATACTTTATCTATTCGAGTTCTGTCTTTATCTGGTCCAAAATATGGGCCATTTTTTACTTCTAAAACGATTGTGTCTTCTAAAATTTTAGATTCATGAGCTTGGCTTAAATTAATTATAAATTCACCTTCACTGACAATAACTTTTTCAATAAAATGTCCGTCCTCAGAATGGAGATTACACTCTATTTTACCTTTAAAGACAAAAACGCATTCAGAAGTTCTTAAAGCTGTTCTTTCAAATTCATTATGATAATGGAGTGGTAAGACCTGTCCTTTATTGTAATTCCATGTACCAACTTGTATAAAATCACTATCTTCGCTTAAAAAATCTAAACCTTCTTTTGCGTCTTCAAGATTTGCAATAATACAAATTATTTCATTATTATGTAATATTTTTCTCATTTTCTATAAACCATTCTATCGTTAATTTAATCCCATCATCAATTGAAACTTCAGGAGACCAATTTAATATCTTTTTACCTAAATTTGGATCTACTTTTTTTTCTAGGACGCCATCTGGTTTTGATTTGTCTAATTTGAACTCTCCATTCCAGTCAAATTCCTTTGCTATTTTTTTTGCTATATCAATAACTGAATGCCCTATGCCGCAACCAACATTAAAAAAATGGTGTCCGTCACTTAAGTCTAATGCTTTTATTAATGATTTTGCTCCGTCTTCAACATAAAGCCATTCTCTTATTGGTGTACCCGTCCCCCACACTTCAACATATTCTAAATTATTTTTCTTTGCATTATATATTTTCAATATTAAAGCGCCTAATGCATGTGATCTTTCAATCTGAAAATGATCTAAGGGACCGTACATGTTAGACAAAACAATATTTGATGAAGAAAAGTTGTATTGTTGAAAATAAGCTTCGCCCATAGCTACATATACTCTTTTTGATAAACCATAATTAAACACTGAGTCATGTATTTTTCCATCCCAAAATTTACTCTCTTCATAGTCTGTATATTTTTCAGGGTAAGCACAATTAGATATTGGATTAACAAGCATGCTTACATTTGACTTATGTGATGCTTTGTAAAGATTTATTGCCATTTGCGAATTTATACTTAATAAATCAGCTTGATATTTGTAGCCATATGAAATTCCCCCAACAAAAGCCGCGCAATTAATTACTCCTTTAATTTTGTTATCATTTAAAAAAGATAATAAATCATCATAATTTAAAATATTTAAATCCTTGGAGTTTAAAATTTCAAAAAAGTTAAGATCATCTGAATCTTTGATAATTTTTTTTATGTTTTTTCCAAGAAATCCTTCAGAACCAATTAATAATATATTATTTGACATTTGAATTAAATAGCTGGGTGTTCCCATGTTGGTTTTAAAAGATTGTTCTTAACAAGTGTTAATTCTTTCTCAGCTTCATTAAGATCGTTTTCAACCATCATTTTCACTAATTCCTTAAAATCTACTTCAGGTTCCCAACCTAATGTAGTTTTAATTTTTTTAGGATCTCCTAAAAGGTAGTCGACTTCATTAGGTCTAAAATATTTTTCTGAAGTAACCACATAGTCATTCCAGTCTAAATCTACTATATTAAATGCTTCTATCAAGAATTCTTCAACAGTATATGTGTTTCCGGTTGCTACTACCCAGTCTTCTGGTTTTTCGTGTTGCATCATCATCCACATTGCTTTTACATAATCGCCAGCAAACCCCCAATCCCTCGAAGCGTTTAAATTTCCAAGTGTTAATTTTTTTTGTAATCCATGATGTATTCGACCGATTGCTTTAGTTATTTTTCTAGTAACGAAGGTTTCCCCTCTTCTTGGAGATTCATGATTAAATAATATCCCATTAACTCCAAATATCTCATATGAATCTCTATAGATTTTATTAATTTCATGCGCAAAGACTTTTGATGAGGCATATGGGCTTCTTGGAAGAAGAGGAGAATCCTCATTTAAACTAACTTTTCCTTTCCCACCATACATTTCTGAACTTGAAGCTTGATAATATTTAATTTTTTTATCAGAATTTTTTATAGTTTCTAAAAGTGCAAGTGGACCAATTGTACTTGTTTGTGTTGTATAAAGAGGGTTCTTAAATGATACAGCAACATGGGACTGTGCACCTAAATTATATATTTCATCTGGTTGGATCTGTATCACCAAGTTAGATAGTGATGCTGAATCAAGAAGGTCAGAATAATGCAAATTTAGTTGATCAGAATTTATATAATTTGAAATAGTATCATCAATTCTTTGAGTATTTATTGATGATGAACGTCTTATTGTCCCGTGAACTTCATAACCTTTTTCTAATAAAAGTTCTAATAAATAAGAACCGTCCTGGCCAGTTATACCAGTGATTAGTGCTTTCATTAAACACATTATAGTTAGAAAATAGTTGTTATTTTAAATATTTTTAAAATGGACATTAAGTTTATTTTTTATCTTATAGATAAACCTAAAATATCCATTTAATACTTTGAAAAACATTTTCTTTATATTTTCTTTTCTTTTTGCGTAGCTTAAATATTTTTTATCGATGTTTACTATTAATTGTTTTAGTTCTTTATTTTGTTTACCACATATTTGTTCTTGCCAGTATTGAAATTCAATTTGTTCTAAATTATCTACAATAAGATTATTTAAAAAAGACAACAACAAGTCTTCTGTAACATCAGAAAATTTTTCAACATATAGTATTGGTAATTTTTTAAACTTATTTAAACCAACCTGACTTTTTACAATTGGAATTGCGCCAAAATATAAAGCTTCCCAAATTCTATGTGTATCTATACCGTTTCCTTGAGGGCATAAAACAAAATTAGAATTTTTTAAATCATTCTCATATTCATTTAGTTCATTCTTATTGTTTATAATTTTTGCCCATTCATATTTTTGAAAATAAGACTTTAAACCACTTCTCAAACGTATATTTGTTCGATCTTCAAAACTTAAATATAGTAGATTTTGTTTTTCTTTATTAAACAAATCTGCGTCAATAGTGAGATTATTCTCTGCAAAAGAAAGACTTTTTTCATAACCATTTGAAATTCCAAGAGGTATAGGATGTAAACTTTTGTGATCATAATCTACATTGATTGAATACCACTCAGAAAACTGCTTGGGCAACTTATTAAAAATTCTCTTAGATACCCTTTCATCAGTTTGGTTTGTAATTAAAACTAGGTCATTTATATTTAATTTTTTTACATGATGAAACAAAATATCTAAGGAGGTATTTATACAGAAAATTATGCTTTCACTAGATATGCTTATCTGATTCTTTTGGTAACAAATATGAGAATTGTTTTCATAAAGAATATCAATATTTTCAGGGTTTAATTCATTAAATTGTTCTTTTGTTAAAACTTCTGAAAATACAAAATCTGCAATCCTTGCAAACTTATAACCGGTTATGTATTCTATTCTCAATCTAAAAACATCACTTTAAAAACTATATTTATTTAGTATATTAAAGTATTACAAAAGGATATAAAATAAAGATATTAATTTTTGGTTCTAATGGGTTAGTAGGTTCTAACTTAGTTGAAAGCTTATCTAAATCAAAAAATGTAACCCAAGTTATTCCATCTTCAAGAAAAGATACAAATTTATTTTCTTTAGAAGAAACAAAGAAGATTATTAATGAAATAAATCCAGATTTGATAATTAATGCAGCAGCAAAAGTTGGAGGAATTTTAGCAAACAACACCTATCGAACTGAATTTATACTTGATAATTTAAAAATTAATATAAATATATTAGAATCTATAATTCCATACCCAGAAATAAAGTTGATTAACTTAGGCAGTAGTTGTATCTATCCTTTAAGCGCTTCAATACCAACAAATGAAGAAAGTCTAATGAATGGTAAACTTGAGCCTACAAATTCGCCTTATGCAATGGCTAAAATTGCTTCTATTGAAATGGGAAATGCTTTAAAAATTCAACACGGGCATAAGATAATTAATTTAATGCCAACAAATCTATATGGACCTCATGATAAATTTGATTTAAAAAATAGCCATGTAATTCCTGGATTAATAATGAAATTTCATGAAGCTTTAATAAATAAAAATAAAACTATT
>CESD01009499.1_pt1 | contig 18993 bp, 19 predicted proteins | sample 531191 | NCBI WGS metagenome assembly CESD01 (sample SAMEA2622021, study PRJEB7988) | marine metagenome | biome: marine biome (ENVO:00000447); feature: deep chlorophyll maximum layer (ENVO:xxxxxxxx); material: "saline water (ENVO:00002010), including plankton (ENVO:xxxxxxxx)" | depth 188 m
AAGCATTAGTTAAAGAAAAATCAGAAGTTGGACTAAAATTACAAGAAGTAAAGACGCCTAAAATAAAATCTGATGAAGTGCTAATTAAAGTTAAGACGACAGCTATATGTGGGACTGATTTGCATATTTGGAATTGGGATAATTGGGCAAGTAAAACAATTAAGCCTCCAATGACTGTTGGTCATGAGTTTATGGGGGAAATTATAGAAATTGGCAGTGCTGTTGAGGGACTAACAATAGGAGATAGAGTCTCAGCAGAATCACATATGGTTGGACAGGTAAGCAGAAATGCTAGAGCAGGTAAATTACATCTTGACCCTGACACTGTAAATTTAGGTGTTGATAGAGACGGTGCTTTTGCTGAATTCGTTTCAATTCCATCAAGAAATGTAGTGCAACTTCCAGATTCTGTAGATAACGAAATGGGAGCGATACTAGATCCCTTTGGTAATGCTATTCATGCTACTTTATCTTTTGACCTTGTTGGGGAAGATGTTTTGATAACAGGAGCAGGACCAATAGGTATTATGTCTGCAGCTATTGCTCTTCATGTTGGAGCTAGAAAAGTTCTAATAACTGATATTAATGATGATAGGTTATCTCTTGCAAAAACTGTATGCAATGTTGAGACACTTAATCCATCAAAAGAAAATATAGAAGATAAAATGAAAGATATGGGCTTAAAGGAAGGTTTTGATATCGGATTAGAGATGTCTGGTTCAGAAGCTGCCCTAGATCAAATGATTGATTCGATGCTTATGGGAGGAAATATAGCCCTACTAGGCTTGCCATCAGATCCAATTAACTTAGATCTATCTAAAATAATCTTTAAGGCTCTAAACTTAAAAGCTATTTATGGCAGAGAAATGTTTGAAACCTGGTACAAAGGACTAGCTCTCATCGATTCTGGGCTAGATGTAAAAAATGTGATCACTCATTCTTTTCATTACACTGATTTTGAAAAAGCATTTCAATTATTGAATGAAGGAAAAGCTGGAAAAGTAGTGCTTAATTGGGACTAGGATCACTAAGCCCAAAAATTAAATCCTGTATTTTACTTACACCTGGACATGCATCTGGAGCAGTAAAAGGGCAATTTAACTCTGATACACCAAGTGATTTAGTGTCTGGAAAATTAATGCTAGGGTCATCCTCAGGCATTTGGCCAGGCTCAGTTTCAGTGGCAACTAAGGTCGTAATATATTTAACCCATGAATAGGGCATCCATAATAAATATTCTAAAATTCCAAATTCTACTTGATGGCCTTTTTCATAATTATGAAAATATTTAGTGAATCTGACTGTAGATATTCCATCTTCAGGAATAAAAAACATAAACTGCCCATCAGTTACTTCGAGACCAACTAAAGTTTTTTCTTGGTTAAATTTTCTTACACTCCAATGTAGCCCAAACCATTCTCCAGTTCCTTGAGAAAGTGGCTTTATAGATTCTTTTAGAAATTCTTCATTGATAATTTGGATTCCATTTAATCTTCCATTATTCATAAATAAATTTGCAAACTTTAAGAAATCTTTCGGCATTAAATCTATTCCATAATAAGTCATGTCATTTCCTGCAGAATCACTCCATAAACCATGCTTTTCAATGCCTAAAGGATTAAATATCTCTCTAATTAGAACATTGTGAGGTTCGTCATTAAAAATATTTTTGATAATAGGGTTTAACAGCATTGTATTAACATTATTATATTCATAGGTCTCACCTTGAGGCATGGCTGGATCAACATTCATTGCAAATTCTAAATTATTCATTGAAAAGAACATTTCTTCATTTTGATATTCAGTAATCTCAAGCCCAGAGCGCATGGCTAATAAGTTATATAGGGTCAGTTGTGATTTGGAATCCTCAATCAATTCTGGAATAAAAAAACTTATAGGTTTCTGAAGGTCTTCATATGAAATCAACCCTTTTTCTATAGCTACTCCAAAAAGAGCAGCATAAAATGTTTTTGATATTGACCAAGATGTTGCAAAATCATCACTTGAATAACCCTCCGCATAGTACTCATGTACCACCTTGTTATTATTGGATATCAGAAAGCTTTGAGTAGCATCATCAGATTCGATCAACTCGACCAATTGCCTTAGAACTTCTCCATTAAGGTTCTCTTTTGAAGCAATACTTAAAGATAATGATAAGGCCAGTAAAAATCTAGCTATCATCTTTTTCTAGATCAGCAATTCTTTCCACAATCTTTACATAATTCTCATAGAATTCTTTTGACTCTCCGTCTGCGTCTGTATAAGGTATGACAACACTACCACCATCAATATCTATTAGGCCAATCCACATTAAAAATCTTGAAAAATTAATAGCTCTATTAACGCTACCCAAGAAACGTAAGTAGCCTAATGGGCCCCAATCCTGAACATCACCTTCAACTGGCCTATATTTTGTAATTCTAGTAAAAATGATATCTCTTTCTTTATCGAGGAATACAAACTGTCCAAATTTACCACTTGTATTATAAATTTTTGCTTGATCATCATATTTAGAAATCCACCATTGAAGACTATACCCTCTTGTATCGCTATGAGCCCATCCCATACTTGGTGTAGAGCCCCAATAAAGCTTTAAAGATTCATCAACATAATTTTTTGAAATGACTTGTTCGCCATTCCAGTTGCCATTTCTTGAAAATAAGATTCCAAATCTTGAATAATCTCTAGCAGACATATCTAAACAACAATAAGTAAGAGTATTGCCTGCGCTATCTTCCCATGCAGTGTAATTTTTTAAACCAATTTTACTAAATAGCCTCTCTTCAATTAATTGTTTTGCAGTTTTACCTGTCGCACCTTTAAGTATTTCGCCCATTAACATTGAATTAACATTGTTATATTGAAATACTTCACCCGGATTATTTTCGACGCCAACTTCATATGCATATTCCATATGGTCAGGTTCAAAAAACATCATTTCATGCTCATGACTTGGGAACTCTAAACCACTAGTCATATTCAAAACTTGTCTTATAGTAATGTCCTTCTTTTTTCCTTCGTCATATGCAGGCACGTATTTTGCTACTGGATCATCTAAGCTATCAATTTCTCCATTATCTAGAGATATTCCAACAAGCGCAGCATAAAAACTTTTAGCGGTCGACCATGAAGTACCGTAAGAATCCTCATTATAACCTTCAGCATATTGCTCTTTTATGATGTACCCATCTTTTATAAGAACGGCACTCATTGTTGCGTCATCTGAAAAAGTTAGATCAAATAGCTCTTCTATTTTTAATTTATCTAAACCAACTTCATCATGATTTTTTGTTTCCCAAGCATCATCTGGAAAATAAGGATTGGCAAAAATATAGCCACATAGTAAAAATATTGAAAGTACTCTCATAAGTCCCCCTTTAAATCATTTCTCTTGATAAAATACTAAGGTAATTCCATGAATTTATACAGTCTTAAACATATATCTCATCAAATAGATGGAAAGCTAATATTTTCTGATGTTTCAGAAGTGATTAACTCTGGTGAAATAATTGAGATAAGAGGTAAAAATGGATCTGGAAAAACAACTCTTCTCAAAATAATTACCGGAATAATTAATTGTAAAAATATTGATTCAGGTGCTATGACATTGGATCATGTTTCTTATCTTGGCCACAAAAATGCTCTGATAGAAGAAATAACCTTGAGACAAAATTTTGAAATTCTTGGAATAGAAGTTGAGAAGGGTCTCTTCAAAAAATTTGATCTATCACAATTAAAAAATCAGAAAATTTTTAATCTGTCGTATGGAGAAAAAAGAAAAGTAGCATTAGTAAGATTAATTAGCTCAAGAAAAAATATTTGGATAATGGATGAACCATTTGCAGGACTGGATAGTAAAGCAATAGCAGAGCTCAAGGATATTATCAGTAAGCATATTGAAAAAAATGGGACTGTGATAATGACGAATCATCAAGAAGAAATTCCTGAAAGTAAAAAAATTATTTTGAGGCCAGTAGAATGAATAAAGCTTTACAGAGAGAATTAAAATTATTCTTTTTGATTCCAAAGAATATTTATTTACCTATTTCGATTTTTGGAATTATTTTTGTAATTTTCCTAGTTTTAGATCTAGATAATAGCCTTAACTATGCTAGTTCATTCATCGCATCATTCATAACAATATTTATTATTTCAGAAAATTCATTTAAGGATGATCATAATAATGGTTATCTAGAACAAAAATTATCTGAAGGCGGCATATCAGATATTTTTTTGTATCTTTTGGCTAAGTGGATAACTAATGTATTTTTTGTATTTATCCCAATTGCGATAATTTCACTAATATTTCAAGGACATGAGATATCTATAGAACTTTTTGGTACTTATGTAATTATGCTGAGCACTCTTTATTTTTTCTTTAATCTTGGTAGTGCAATATCTCTAAAAAGGAATAATTCACTTAATGCCTTATTGATTATTCCACTTTTAATACCATTTATTATTCTAGTTAAAGGAATCTTTGTTGATGGTCAACTTGAGCCAAATTTTTGGTTTTTATTTGCGTATTTTGTATTCGCATCTTCCTTTATCTTTTACACAATTTTACAAGTTTTAAGAATACAGAGCAGGTGAGATGTATCAATATGTAGCAAAATATTTGGTCCTTAATAAAGTCTTCAGGTTTTTTGAAAAGGCTATATTTCCATCAATAATTATTGGGCTAATTGGATTTCTTTTAGCTTCGTATTTAGCAATATATGTATTGCCAGCAGACGCTGAACAAAAAGAGATTTATAGAATTCTATTTATCCATGTGCCTTCAGCTATCTTATCTGAAATTATTTATATATTTATGGCGGTTAGTGGTTTTATTTATTTGGTCTGGAGAACGAAGATCTCTGCTATATTTCTTAATTCTGCTATTAGCATAGGTTTAGTATTCACAGCCCTAGTTTTAATGACTGGATCAATTTGGGGTAAACCCACTTGGGGCACCTATTGGGTCTGGGATGCGAGAATAACATCAACCTTTATTTTATTTGTCCAATACATTGGTTTACTTGCTTTACGGTCTTCATTTAGCTCTCATCAGACTGCAGATCAGATTGTAAGTATCCTTGCGATAATAGGAGCAATTAATATTCCTATTATTAAATTCTCAGTAGATTGGTGGAATACCTTACATCAAGGTGCCAGCATAACTACAAGTGGCAGTTCAATTGACTCAGAGATGCTTTATGCGCTTCCCATAATGTTGATAGCTCTTTTATTTATATCTTTTGCTATTTTTGGCAGAAATATTCAATTTGAAATACTAAATCGAAGCAGTAATACAAAAATGATTAAAGAGGTGCTTAATGGATAGTCTATCTACAGTCATCTTTACATATATCTTGTCTATTTCAGCTATTTTATTTCTTTATTCTCTTTCATATATGAGGTATTCAAAGAAATTAAAAGACTGCCAGGAAGATTTAAATGATTAGAAAAAATAGATTAAACAAAATTTTTATTATTGTTTCACTTTTAATATCGCTAACACTGATTCTCTATTCAATTCTCAGAGCTTTAGAAACAAATATTGATCTTTATTTAACGCCAACTCAAGTAGAGTCAGGAGAATATAATATAGATAAGAGTTTTAAGCTAGGAGGAATGGTAAAGAAAGAAAGCTTGAAGCAGTCTGAATCATTAGAAATTAAATTTACAGTTACAGATTTTAATAAAGAGATTGAGGTAGTTTATATAGGCATCTTACCTAATCTATTCAAAGAAAATAGTGGCGTTGTTGCCTCTGGGTATTTAGATAAAGAAAAGAAAGTCTTTATTGCTGATGAAATTCTAGCCAAGCATGATGAAACTTATATGCCAATAAAAATAGAGGTGCAAGATTAATACCACTGCAGATTTATTTGGGAGTTCAATTCTTTGGTTTTCAGCATTTTTATGCATGCTAATCTTCGCATTCTCTTTGAAAGTAAAATCACATGATTTAACAAAAAATTTAATTTACGCTAATTTTTGGACTCTACTTATTGGTTCTTTATATCTTTCTTACCAATTTTTAAGTAATAACTTCTCGTTTGTATATGTTTGGCAAAATTCCAATGTCTTGCTACCTATTTTTTACAAAATATCAGCTTTTTGGGCAGCACATGAGGGTTCTTTTTTTCTAATGGTATTATTGCTTTCGCTTTGTGCAGCTTTAAATAATATTTTTATGAAAGAGAGTAGATATCTGTCACTCTCAAATTCTGTTTTAGCTTTTATACTTTTTTTCTATTTAATTTTTCTAGTCTTAACGTCTAATCCATTCATGATTTTTGATGTTGCCTTTACAAATGGATCTGATCTAAATCCATTGTTACAAGATCCATTATTAGTAATACATCCTCCTATGCTTTTCACTGGCTATGTTTTTTATGCAATTACATTTAGTTTTGTTATTGCAGGCATATTCACTAATTTTGATAAAGAGCTATTTAAAATAATAAAGCTTTGGGCTGGTATAGCATGGTTTACTTTGTCTCTAGGCATTCTACTAGGATCAATGTGGGCTTACTACGAATTAGGTTGGGGTGGGTATTGGTTTTGGGATCCAGTTGAAAATGTTGCTTTAATGCCTTGGTTGGCAGGCACAGCATTTACACACTCTTTAACCTTCAGTAGAAATAAAGTACTTCTATCCTGGATGGTATTTTTAGGCATATTAACATTTTTACTCTCTATTCTAGGTTCATTTATAGTTAGATCAGGTATTTTAAATAGTGTTCATTCCTTTGCAACCGATCCTTCACGTGGTGTCTTTTTGCTTAGCTTATTTGCACTTTTCTCATTAGTTTCATTGGGATTATTTTTTTGGAGAAGTAACTTTTTGCATAGCAAGTGGCCAAGATTTATGTCTAGAAATTATTTGCTCGTTCTCAATAACATAATCTTAATGACCATATTGCTTGTAGTTTTTTTAGGAACTTTATACCCCATCTACTATGAAGTTATCTACAATGAGAAGTTCAGTGTTGGTCCAAACTATTTTTCTGAATTGATTACCCCTGCTGTATTCGCATTAATTATCCTATTCACTGCAGAGCAATTTCCAAAGATATTATCTATGGATAAATTAAAATTATTTATTATTTTAGTTGTCGTAACTATTGCTATTCTTATACTCAATTCTTTTGACATGGGCTTATTTCTATCCGGAATATTTTTAGCCATCCTAATTTTCAAAGCTATTTTCGATTTTTTAAGTAAAAAGAAGTCATTGAAAATTCATAAGGTATTAGGCCATCTAGCTGTTGCCTCACTTACTTTTTCAGTCCTCTTAAATCATGAATTTTCTAAAAATATTGATTTCAAAATTAAACCCAATGATGAAGTTGAATTTATGGGCACAAATTTAATTTTTAAGTCCGCAGATGTTATTCAGGGTCAAAACTTTAATAGTGTTGTAGCAAATTTTGAAGTCGAAGATAAAGGTAAATATTTTAATATCGTTGCTGAAAAGCGCAGATATAAAGTTGGAGGCGTAATAACTTCAGAAACAGGAATTGCTCCATATATAACAAAAGACTATCTAGTAGTTTTGGGAGACTTAAAACCAGATGGATCATGGGTAATAAGGTACTCCATTAAGTATGGAATTATGATGATTTGGGTGTCATCATGTTTACTGCTTTTATCAATTCTTTACGGGACAATTAGAAGGCATGACTACTAGAGCATTTTTAATAATTTTTTTACTTTTACTACTAAGTCTATTTAGTTTTTTTGCTATCTCCCTTCAAAATGATTATGTGCAGCCAGTCAAAAATCAAGAAGGCAAGCCTCTTATTTTAGATAGACAGCTTTATACAATCGACGGAAAAAAGATAAGTGAAGATTCCCTATTAACAGGGAAAGTAATTTTAAATGTTTATGCAAGTTATTGTCTTCCATGTGAGGTTGAACACCCATTTCTAATTGAAATTGCAGACTCAAAGGATGTAAAAATGGTAGGGGTAAGTCATAAAGATCAGGTTTCTGCCACTAAAGTATATCTTGAAGAATTAGGCGATCCATATGATTTTTCCATTCTTGATTTAGATGGTGACTTTTCTTTAAAGTTGGGAGTAATAGGTCCCCCAGAAACATTTTTAATTATTGATGGAGAGATTGTTGCTCATAGGATTGGTGTAATTGATATAAATATTTGGAATGAAAAATTTGAGAAATATTTTTAGATCTTTATTATTCTTTTGCTTTTTTATACAGGCAGATGCTCTTTATGAAGATTTAGATAAAGAAGAGTTAGAACGGCTTGAATATCTCGCAGATAATATTAGATGTCCTATGTGCTCATATGGGAATTTGTCCAGCTCTAATGCTCCAATATCTAGTGACCTAAAGCAAGAAATTGCTTCTTTAATTAATGAAGGTTATTCAGACCAAGAAATTTTTGATTTCATGCAAGATAGATATGGAGATTACATATTGCTCGACACAAATATTGAAGATAATAGGTCAATTTTTCTTATCCCTTTAGTGGTTTTATTTATATCCATATTGCTTGTAACCACCTATACTATTAGAAAATCTAAATGAGACTTAAAAGCTTAAAAATAGCAGGGTTCAAAAGTTTTGTTGACCCAATCCAGATTGATTTTCCAGGAATCATGTGTGGCATTGTTGGCCCTAATGGATGCGGAAAATCCAACATCATTGATGCCATAAAATGGGTGAAAGGAGAGCTCTCACCTAAAAGCCTTAGAAGCGAAAGTCTTCAAGATGTAATTTTTAATGGTTCTGACACTAGAAAGCCTGTTAGCCATTGTTCAGTTGAGCTATTTTTTGATAATTCTGAAAATTTCTTAGGTGGGGAATATCTTGAATTTGATGAAGTAAGTGTAAAAAGAGAGATGGGTCGTGATGGACAATCAAACTACTTTATTAATAATGCTTCTGCTAGAAGAAGGGACGTTCAGGATCTTTTTCTTGGCACTGGTTTAGGAGGAAATAGTTACGCAATTATTGAGCAGGGCATTATATCTAGTTTAGTAGGAGCCAAACCAGAAGAGCTTAGAAGCTATGTTGAAGAAGCAGCAGGAATCTCAAAGTACAAAGAAAGAAAGAGAGAAACAGAATCAAGAATAAGAAGAACATCCGAGAATATTTCAAGACTTAAGGATTTAGAAGATGAAGTCAAAAGATCAATTAGAAGATTAAATGCTGAAGCAAATTTAACATCAAAATATAAAAAATTAAGAGACAAGGAAAAGCAATACCAAAAATTTATACTTTCTGATGATATGAGTGAGCTAATGAAGCTGATGAATCAGTCAGAAAAAGAAAATAAATCAATTGATAAAGATCTCGAGAAAATAGATGGCGATAGATTGGCTCTAGTTGCTAAAAGAGATGTCAATAAGACTCAGCTAATGGAAAGTCTTAAAGATCTTGAAGAAGAACAAAGAGGATTCTTTGAATCAGGAGCAAAAATATCTTTAATAGAAGAAAAAGAAAGAACTGTTGCAAGCCGTATAGAGGAATTATCAAAAGAAGAACAAAAGAATCTGGTTAATCTTGGAGATTTATCAAAAGAATTAGACTCAGCGAAGTCTGATTTAAGCAGAATTGATGAGAAAGTCATGGAAGGCATCGTCAATGACTCTAAAAACATCTTAGAAAGCATGGAATCTAATATAAGTAAGAAAGATTCAAGTTTAATTGAAAAGTCATTAAAAGAATTCTGGAAGAAAGGCTATCAATATGGTGTAGGCGAAAGTGGAGAAGCAGTAGAGACAATAAATGCTTTGCGTGGGCAGTTTGCATCACGAAATGATCAAATTACTAAAGACATAGAATCCATGAAGAAAAATCTTGCCAAAGAAAAAGGTGAACTTTCAGGTTTAGTTGAAACAAGAAAGAGTCAAGAGTTAAAAGTCATCGAACTAAGATCAAATCAAGATAAAGCAAATGAAGAAATGAGAACTATAGAAGCAGAAATTACAAAATTAGAGTCTGAAAAAGAAAGAATAGTACAACAAAGAAATGAAAAAGAAGTTAGCAAAAGAACAATCGAAATAGATATCAAAGAAAAACAAGAAAGATTAGATGCTTATTCAGAAGTTAAAGATTTAGAAGGCGAAAGAGAATCAATTGTTCAAGATTTAGAAAAATTACAAAAAAGAATAATGAACCTTGGACCAATTAATTTTGCAGCTCCAGAAACACTAGAAGCAGAAAAAGAACGTAAAGAAACTTTATCTGGCCAAATAGAAGAATTAGAGACATCCTTAAATAAATTAGATGAAGCAATTAGAAAAATCGATATGGAGTCAAATAAGTCTTTTCATAATTGTTTAAATTCAGTAAATAAATACCTAGAAGAAATGTTTCCTAAACTTTTCGGCGGCGGTTTTTGTAAATTAGATTTATTAGATAAATCTGAAGACTCAGGCTTGATATTAATGGCTAGATTGCCAGGAAAGAAAAATACAAAACTATCTCAACTGTCAGGTGGTGAAAAAGCATTAACAGCATTAGCTCTTGTCTTTTCTCTATTTTCTATCAATCCTGCACCATTTTGTTTATTAGATGAGGTGGATGCACCTCTTGATGATGACAACACTGCAAGATTTATAAGTCTTGTTAATGAAATGTCAGAGAAAGTTCAGTTTATCTTTGTAACTCATAATAAGATTTCAATGGAGAAAAGTTCTCATTTACTTGGAGTTACTATGCGAGATCTCGGAGTATCAAAAGTTGTATCTGTCGATGTGGAACAGGCTATGGAGTTAGCGCAATCTTGAACTCTTTATATGGCTATATATTTTTATTAATCGGCATAGCCACTTTAATTATTGCTGTTTTATTCTGGGTTGCAAAATCACAAAATGGTACTGCCATTAGATTTTCCAAGATTCTAAATAAAAATAATGATTCAAATAATATTAATGGGTCCGTAAATAAACAAAAAAGTGATGAAGTAAACGAGATAAGAGTTCCCCAACAAGCAGAATTAAACTTACCTGATGAAAACGAAGACAAGTTTATGATCCTTTATCTGCAGTCTAAGATTGATACTCGGCCAAATTTTGATTTATTAAAAACAAAAATGTTTTCAAATGGGCTTACGCTTAAAGATGGTTATTTTGTGTCTTCAGGGAATAACAAAATACCAGGATTTAAAGTCCTTAATATGGAGGAGCCTGGAACATTTGATGAGACCAAAGACATTTCTTTAATAGCTATAGGCCTTCATCTTAAAGGACAAAAAGATGTTGCAAAAACTTTTGAGCAGATGATCGATTTAGGAAAAAACTTGGAAAGATCTTTCGGTATGAAGTTACTAGATGAAAGTTTCAATAAAATTACAGATCAGACAATAGGAAACTATAAAGAAAATGCTAATGCCATTGATTTGAAGTCAGGATCTTATGCCAATTAATGATGAAATAAAAAAACTTCGTGAAGAAATAGATAGACATAATAAGCTCTACCACACAGAAGATAACCCCGAAATAACAGACGCAGAATTTGATGCCCTCTATGCTAGATTAAAAAAACTAGAGAAAAAATTAGGTTTAATTGATAGTTCTCCAATATCAAAAGTAGGATCTAAGCCATCTAAAAATTTTGAAAAACATGATCATTTAAAACCTATGCTTTCTCTTAGTAATGTCTTTAATTTCGAGGAATTTAATAAATTTGAAGAAAGAATTAATAAACGAATTATTAATGAGGAGATCATATATTCAGTAGAGCCAAAGTTTGATGGAATTGGTATTTCACTAACTTATGAAAATGGTAATTTAGTGCGAGCCGTTACAAGAGGAGATGGAATAACTGGGGAAGTAGTAACTGAGAATGTTAAAACAATTGATAATATTCCCCGAAAAATAGAACAAGGCGCTCCTCAAAATATTGAAATAAGAGGAGAAATATTTTTTCGATTAAACGATTTCGAAAAAATAAATGAGCAGTTAGAAATAGATGGTAGTAAAAAATTTGTCAGCCCAAGAAACGCTGCTGCAGGAACTTTAAGAAATCTAGACTTAGTAACTGTAAAGCAAAGACCTCTAGATGTCTTTTTTTATGGTTTGGGTGGCCATTCTCTTGACCTCAATATTCAATCTCAAAAAGAATTTTTGAAGTTTTTAGAGATAAATGACTTTCCAGTCAATGAATTAGTATCTTTTGGAAGTAAAGAGCATGCAAGAGAATCAGTAGACCAAATACTTGGCTCAAGAGATTCATTAAGTTATGAGATTGATGGCGCAGTTATCAAGGTTAATGATTTCAATCAACAGAATAAATTAGGTTTTGTTTCAAAGGCACCTAGGTGGGCAATAGCTTGGAAATTTCCAGCTTCTGAAAAATACTCAAAAGTTGCTGATGTTTTATTTTCAGTAGGTCGTACGGGTATCGTAACTCCCTACGCTACCATTGAACCAGTTTTAATATCTGGTGCAAATATCTCAAATGTCACTCTTCATAACTTAGATGAAGTGAAGAGACTCGATATCAAAGTAAATGATACTGTTTTAGTGAAAAGAGCTGGCGATGTAATACCTCAAATAACCAAAGTTAATGCTGAAGTTAGAGATGGCTCTGAAAAAGTAGTCAATATTCCAGAATTTTGTCCATCATGTGGTGACCCTCTAAAAGAAGAAGGTCCATTCTTGCGCTGTGATGTTGGAATGAAGTGTCCTGCCCAATTATTGGGATATTTTGAACACTTTGTTTCAAGAAAGGCGATGAATATAGATGGGCTCGGCACGAAAATTAATCAACACCTTATAGATTTGGGCTATGTAAAAGAAGTAGCCGACTTATATAAATTACGAAAATTTGAAACTGAACTAAAATCCCTAGAAGGCTTTGGAGAAAAGTCTATTGATAATCTATTCGATAGTATAGAAAGTACAAGATCTCCTGAATTAGAAACATTTATCAATGCACTAGGGATGCCTGAGGTAGGGGAATCAACAGCATCAGCTCTAGCTCGACACTTCAAAAGTTTTGATACCTTAAGATTGGCAAAGTACGAAGATTTAATGCAAATTGATAGTATTGGGGATGTGGTGGCAAGAAATATTTTGGAATTTTTTGAATCTGATCCAGTTGGAATTGATAATCTCCTTCAAGAACTGAATATAAATGATTTTGTTGTTAGTGAATTAAGCCATTTAGACGGAAAAAGAATAGTTATAACAGGTTCATTCAATGAGTTCAGCAGAGAAGAAATCAAAGATATCATAAAAGAGAAGGGTGGGGTTCCATCATCTGGTGTTAGCCCTAATACAGATTTTGTAATTTTAGGTGAAAATCCAGGCTCAAAATATAAAAAAGCAATGGAACTTGGAATAGAATTAGTAACAGAAGATAAAATTAAAAATTTTCTTAAGTTATGAACAGAAATAATCTATTAATTCTCGCCTTATTTATTCTTGCTAGTTGTTCAGCAAAGATACCTAGTAATCAAGATGATATTTGTGACATTCTTGATGAAAATCCTAAATGGGAACAAGATCTTTTAGAAGCACAAAAAAGATGGGATGCAGAGCCAAGTACAGTAATGGCTATTATCAGACAAGAATCTTCTTTTAATCCAGATGCGGCTCCAGAAAGAAATAAATTATTAGGTTTTATTCCTTGGAAAAGGGCATCAAGTGCTAGAGGGTATGCTCAGGCTGTCGAGGGAACTTGGGAAGAGTATAGAACAGAAACTAACAAAGGAAGAGCAAGAAGAAATAATTTTTCAGATTCTGTAGATTTTATAGGCTGGTATTTATCAAAAGCAAAGTCAGTCAGAATAAAGTCTTATGAAGTCGATAAACTTTATATTGCCTATCATGAAGGTTATGGCGGCTATAAAAGAAAGTCTTATCGTGACAAAGAGTGGTTAGTCGATGTCGCAAAAAAAGTTAAATATAATTCAGTCAGATATGAGCGACAACTAAAGAGTTGCCCTTTAAAAGAAAAGAAATCTTTCTGGGATATTTTCTAAATTTTTTTGATCAAGAAATCTTCTTGTTGAGCAGTTTTCTCTAAATTTGGATTAATAATAGAAAAAATGCTTCTTGGCTTATTTTTAAGATGTTCTGCAGTCTCAACTATGTCATCTTTGGTTACATTGAATATATTATTTCTATAAGTCTGTCTATTCTTTTGTGACCGGTTCTCTGAATTTAAACGGTAATCTTTGAAAGCTTCGCCGGCTGGAGAAGCAGGTTTATCTATATCAGATAGTACAGACAATTTACTTTCAAGAATCATGTCATCATCAAAACTGCCAAGAGAAGCCCATGTTAATGAACTATCAAAATCTTCTAATGTTTCGATAAATCTAGGATCTCTATAAGAGAACATTTTAAATGTTCCTGAGAATGGATCATATGTTGCTCCACCACCGTATGCTCCACCTTGCTCTCTAACTCTTTTATGCAAGTACTCATTTCTTAAAAGACTAGAAAGAAGGACAAATTTTGGAGAGTCTTTAGGATCATAAATCGGGGCATCAAATGACATTGCAGAAAAATTTACTTGTGTATTTATAGGCAAAGCAACTTTATTAAAAGTTTTACTAAACTCTACATTAATTGAAGAACTGCCATCTTTTTCAAAATCCAAAGCTCTAATTCCATCTATTTGTTCATTTGTTAATTTAATATTAGAAATAAAAAGTAGTTCATTTTTATCTGATTTAGTTTTTTGAAGCATTTTTTGCATTTTTTGCATTTGATCTTTTATCTGATCATCTTGATTTGAGATAAAAGGAACAAACCTATTTATTGCACTTAGGCCTCCAATAGCTTCTTGCACAAACGATAATTCATTATGTGCAGATGATGCTCCTAACATTGCAAATCTATGGCCATTTTCAACAATAGATTGTTGGAAGCCCATGAAGTTTTGAAACATTAACTCTTTAATCCTTTTTTCATCATCAAGTTTTGTCTCATTAAGAATTTCAAAGATTAATTCAGTTGCTTCAACTGTATTCTCCGGCAAAAATTTTGAAGATAGAGAGATTTTTCCTTTTATCTGATCATCTTCATCATAGTAAAAATGGTTTGAGGTATTTATGCCTCCAGTAATTCGAGAAATTTCTTCTTGTAGTTGGAAATAATCTCTTTTTTGGACCCCAACTTTACCAAATAATGCAGTAAGAGCCATAAGATGCCCTAGTTCCTCGCCAGAAGATATATTTAAATCTTTTGTAACTGCATTGTAGGTTAAGCCATTTGTATGCTGCTCATAAAATGTTGGACTATATCCAAAAGTTTTAAGTTTTTTGGTTCTAGGATAGCTTGTACTTTGTGGGACATCACTCAGTTCCAACTTTGGTAATACATTTTTATCTGGAATAGCATTCTGTCTGTCTGCAAGCTTCTTAGAGTCGTTAATAAGATCCAATTTTTCTTTGCTACTCATAGAAGATTTTATGCTATCGAGTATTTTCTTTAATTCGGCTTCTTTTTTATTAATGAGATCTAAATCCGGAACCATCTCAAGGTTGACCCTATGATTATTAGAAACAAATAAGCCATCAATTAACTTATTTAGATAGCCCTTATCCTTTACTCTCTCTTTCAATCTAGTCAAAGCTTCATCTACACTTGCTAAGACCAGAGGATCAGATTTATATAGAGATCCTGGCGCCATTGAAAGAAGAATTTGAAGTCCATAAGGAAGAGATCCAGATGAAATTTCTCTTTTTCCCATTTCAAGCTGGTACAAAGCAGCATCTATCTGTGCCTCAGAAAAACCGTCTTTAACAATATCTTTGAAAGTTTTATCTACTAATTCATTAAATTTTAGCTGTGATTTAGGTTCTGTGCCCTCAATTCCGCATATAAAAACTAAATGTCTCATACTGTCTTCAAGACCCAATATTTGTGCTGGCGATTTTCCTAGATCATTTGACTCTAATACCTTATATAAAGGAGAAGCTGAATTACTTAAAAGCAGCAAAGAGATTAAATGTGCATCTAGTAGTTGGTCAATATTAAAACTTTCACCCAATGTCCATGCACAATAATTTTGATAACCTGTTTGTTCTTTTGATACAGGATTAAAAAACTCGTTTACGTTTACTGGTTCTGAAAAGCTTTTTTGCTTAGAAACAATCTCTATCTTGTTTTCTTCAATCTTCTTAAATTTTTTAGTTAATTTTTTATCAATAAATTTTTGTATTTCTTTAGCATCTAGGTCTCCCCAAGTGAAATATGTAGCATTTGATGGGTGATAGAACTTTTTATGAAAATCTTTTAAATACTCATGTGTTAAATTAGTGATGTCTTCGGGTTCGCCGCCACTATTATTCTTATAAGTTATATCTGGAAATAAGCCTTTTGTTAATGCTTGCCATGTTGTATTAGAAATGTTGCTCATCGATCCTTTCATTTCATTAAATACCACACCTTTGTATTCAAGATCACTACTACTTTTATCAAATTTAGCGAACTCTAATCTATGTCCTTCTTGTTTAAAATCTTCTTCTTCAAGCAAAGGGAAGTATGCAGCATCTAAATAAACATCTAGTAGATTAAAAAAATCTTTTTTGCTTTGGGTTGCAAATGGGTATGCTGTCCAGTCACTTGAAGTGAATGCATTCATGAATGTACTCATTGATCTTCTTAGCATCATAAAAAATGGATCTCTAACTTTAAAATTTTCTGAACCGCATAGGGTAGTATGTTCGAGTATATGGGCTACACCTGAAGAATCTTCTGGAATCGTTCTAAACATCACCATAAAAACCAATTCTTTGGAATCATTTTTAAGATGAATATGCTCAGAATTATATTCACCAAGCATATATCTTTGCGCTTCAAAGCCTAAGGAAGTATTTTGTTTTTTTTCAATAATTTTGTCATTCATATGCTTGAGTTTTAGGGAACTAATATTATATATTTTAAGTCAGAAAGAAAGTATGTTTAGAAAAATTTTAGCTTTATTAACTTTAACTGCAGTGATTGGTTGTAGTTCTAATCCTGTAAGCGTAGAAAAGCTGAGCACCTTCAATTTATCTGATTACAGCACCTTTGATGTAAAAGTCGTAGGCATGGAAGATACTAAAGTAAGCCCATTTACTAGGTCTGGATTAAAAAGAGAATTTATTGAACAGCTATCAGGTCTTGGGCTATCTATGAATGACAAGTCACCTGATTTTATTGTGAAAATATCTATTGATGTCAGTGATGGGTATAAAGGTTCAAGAAGTAGTTTTAGAAGAACTAGATCTTACTATAGAGGGGGCTATGCTTATGACCCTTTCTTTGAAGATTATTACCATCAAGAACAATCCTATTTAAGAGTTACCCTTTATTCGACTAGCAATGAAGAGCCTCTGTGGACAGGATTAAGACCAACTAAATATGTCGATAAAGATCTTAAGCTTTCTGAAGTAGAGATTGTCAAATATGTTGAAAGTCTCATTAATGAAATCGTAAATTCTTAAGGTATAAGCCAGTAAGATTTAACCCCCCCTCTTTTATTCCATTCAAACTTACATCTTCGATGTCCAGATCTCTGTAAATAAAGAAATTCTAGCGAAGAAAAAGTAAAGACTATGGTAGAGAAGTTTTTGTAACCATCTTCAAGGTTTACATCCTTGATGTGGAAGTCATAAGATTCAGGATTATCTGTTGAATGACTAGAACCATCTTTAACTGAATAACACTTTTTTGATATAGCTTGAGACTCTTCCCAAGCTTTTTTAGACTGTTTATTTTTATAGTTAACCTTTGATATTCCTACCATCCGAATTTGTGTTTTACTTCCTGGATCGTAACCAATTAAGCTAGTAATGGGATTATCTTTTATTGCTTGTACTTTTTGTGATCGGTAATCTGAATGAAATCTTAAAAATCTTTTAGAAGCATTGAAGTCTCTAAGCACCATGACTCTGGAATAAATCTCTTTATTATGCAATGTACTCATTGTTAAGGTATGAAACATAGAGGATCTATTCTTTATTCCATCGCGAATAAGTTCAAAGGCTCTTTGCATAATTTTTGCTTTGTTATCGTAATTCATAAAATGAGTCTAATTCATGTTTCACCACTTCTAAAATTTTTGTTTTAAAATACCGGGTAGATTTATAGTTTTTATGGCAAAATCTAATGATTGATTATGAGTGAAAGTACGAGAATTCCACCAAGAAGGAAATCAAAAGGTGATGGACAGTTTATGTTCAGTGCTTTGATATTAGTTCTTGTTGTAGCATCTCTATTAGGAATGTACTTCTATATTGAGGATCAAAAAAATAAGAGCGGTGAAGCGGTTGAAATAATTGCAGGCAAAGTTCAGAACATAGAAAGTAAATTATCGATTACTAATGAAGACTCTGCACAGAATATGGATACTGTGACAGACCAGATATCTTTTTTAGATAAAGAGGTAAGGAAATTATGGGCACATCGTAAGGGATATCTCGAAAATTTTAAGAATCAAGAGAACCAGCTTAATTCTAATGAAAAGAGCATTAAAAATTTAAGATCTCAGATAACAGGAGTGGATGATAAATTAGGGTCTTTAAATGAAAAGATACAATTAGCAGAAGATCTTCAGCTCAAAATAACACTCCTTACCAATGAGCTAAATAAGCAGAAAAAAATTTTAGAAGATAATGAAGAAACTTTAGGAGCTATAGATCAATATAGAATACAAAATAATCAAAAAATCACCGAAGTACTTAATAGGTTAAATAATCTATCAAGAGAGCTAGAAGATATAGAGTCTGATTTAAATGCATTAAGTCCAACCGGAAGTAACAATGAATAATATGCTAAACGAAACTTTTTTTAAAATTTTTCTTATAGTTTGTTTAGTGCCCGGGATATTACTAATTGGCAAAGCATTTGTATTGCTTTCACCAATTATTTTCTGGGTTTTAAGTTATATGGCATATAAGAAAGAGAATCAGAACGAAGCAATAATGTGGATTATTTTTGCTATTTTGGGTTTAATCCTAGCCTTTGTCATATAGAATATGCAATCTACCGGGGATGTGGTGGAACTGGCAGACACGCTGGATTTAGG
>CESD01098891.1_pt1 | contig 18780 bp, 18 predicted proteins | sample 531191 | NCBI WGS metagenome assembly CESD01 (sample SAMEA2622021, study PRJEB7988) | marine metagenome | biome: marine biome (ENVO:00000447); feature: deep chlorophyll maximum layer (ENVO:xxxxxxxx); material: "saline water (ENVO:00002010), including plankton (ENVO:xxxxxxxx)" | depth 188 m
ATCTCTTTCTCGCTTTCTGAAGGATTTTGTAAAAATAATGTTGATCCGGTCCCACTTAATTTGAGTTTTTCAAAGGTTTTATTTGGTAATTGACTCTTAAGAAGTCCATAAAAATCTTTAAATTCCTCATTTTCTTTAATTAACACCGACAAGAAGCTATTAATTTCCTTGTTTTCGATATTCTGAAATTTAAGATAGGTAGATTTATAAAGCTTCTGGGTGGAAATAAATATTTGGGGACAAATTAGTAGATATTCAGACAAATTAAATGAACTTTCCCCTAATATATCTCCAATTCCTGAAGCATAACAACTTTTTTTATGTACGAAGACAGGGACATCTGCACCTAAAGCTAAAGCTATTTCAGTATTATTAATCTCTTTAATTTGGATATTATGAAATTTTGCAAGAAATCGTAGAGCAATTGCTGCATTTGAACTACCGCCACCCAATCCTGCTCCTACTGGAATAGATTTCTTAATCTTTGTTTCAAATTTTTGATTTACTCCATATTTTTCATTAAACCATTTAATTGTTTTAGTTATGGAATTATTATCTTTTATTGTCTTTTCATTTGAATTTATTAGAAGGTCATCACTTTCTTTAAATGAAACTTCATCATACAGATCAATAATTTGAAAATGAGTAAGAATCTCATGATAGCCACTATTGAGTTTTGACATTACATTCAAATAGCTATTTATTTTTGCGTAAGACCTGTATTTATATTCCATCTAACATCAAATTAATTCTTAAATCATTATTTTCTCTAGCTATTTGGATATTGCAACTTTGGTTAGGATTACATTCATTTGCTATCAAAAAGTAGAGCTCGGATGGAGAAGGAAGTTCTTTTTGAAACTGAGTAAACTCATTATTAGAGATTTTCCATGAACTACCTTTATTACGAACGCTATATAAAAGATTTATTCCTAATATGTCATACAATTCTATAGAAGATTTTTTAATATTTGATGATATTTTTACTTTAAAAATTGAAGATTGTTCCTTAGATATATAGGATAATTTTCCTTCAAGATTGTAACTTTTATTAGATGTATTTAAACTTGCACAGCTGGTTAGAATCAGAATTAAAGAAATTAACTTTAAATAAGAATTAAAATAGTAACTATGGAATTTCATTGCTGGGGCATAAGTCATAAATCTACCTCTTTAGAGGTTAGAGAAAAATTTGCGTTTAATAAAGAAAAGATTGATGAAATCTTAGCAAAACTTAAAACTTTGACAGCTTTTGATAATGGTATTTTCTTATCAACATGCAATAGAACAGAGTTTTATTCATTTTGCCCAAGAATAGAGATAAAAAAATTTGATGCGCATTTAGAGCATATCCTTGGGAAGGGGCTACAAGTAAGAAAAAATGATCAATACCTATTCTCTGATAATGATGCATTTGCTCATTTACTTCGTGTTATGACTGGCATTGATTCAATGATTGTTGGGGAGCCAGATATTTTCGGCCAAGTTAAAAAAGCATATGAGAACTCTCGTTCATTTGGCTATTTAAATTCAAATCTCGATTCTATATTTTCTAAATCTATAAACATTACAAAGGAAATTCGTTCAGCTACAAACTTATCAAAAAATCCAGTTTCGATAGCCTCGTTAGTCGAGAACATAATTTTGAAAGAAGGGCATTCGCCTGTTTTGATTATCGGTGCCGGTGATGTAGGTAAGCCCTTATTGAAACGATTAATTGCAAATGGCTATGAAGTAGCACTTTTTAATAGATCAAAAGTAGAAGTTGATGGAATAAAAAGCAATCCACTTAGTGAATTAACTAAAAATATCAACAAATTTAAAACCATTGTAGTTGCCGCTCCATCAGACAGCGAATTTTTTGGATCAAAAGATTTTAAAACTTCTGAAGATAGACTAATTTTTGATTTAGCAATTCCAAGAAATTTAGATGGTAGCTTAAATAATCTTAAGAACTTAAAGCTTTTAACATTGGATGAAATAAGCATGATGGTTGAAGAAAATATAAAAGGAAGAAAAGATTCTGTAGCTCAAGCTGAGGAAATAATTGGGAAAAATTCTGAAATAGAATTTAGAAAAATTAAAAATAAAAAAAATATAGATATTAAGCAAAAGGAATTTAGGGAAAGTCTAACTGAAACTAGGGATGAAGCTGTAAATAAAGCAAAAAAGAGAATTCTAAAAGGCGATGACATAGAAAATATAATAGATGATCTTGCCAGTGAAATCGCATCTAAAAATGCCTTTCAAGTATCAAAAATTTTAGATAGTTCAACAAAAAATAAATAATCATGAAGCAAGGCATAAGAGACTCTTTAAATAATATTCAAAAAAAATCTGATGATCTAAGTACAAAATTATCTGATCCTAATATTACTTCTGATATCAATCAGTTAACCAAGCTTAATAAGGAATATTCTGAAATAAAAGATGTAGTAGAAAACTGGATTAGGTATCAAGAACTTGAGCAATCAATTGAAGATTTAGACAGTCTTGTAAACGATGAAGAAATGAAAGCTCTTGCATTAGAAGAAAAGAATCAACATGAAAAAGAACTCCAAGAAATCGAAGGTGAAATAATGATTCAGTTGTTGCCAAAAGATAAAGATGATCAAAGAAATTCTTTTGTTGAGTTACGTGCCGGAGCAGGAGGGGATGAAGCAGCAATTTTTGTGGGAGATCTATATAGGATGTATGGCAGATTTGCAGAGAGAAATAAGTGGAAAGTTGAAAAAATAAAAGAAATTCCTCTAGGAACAGGTGGTTTTAAAGAAATAGTAATAAAAGTAATTGGAACTGAATCATATGGAAGTTTAAAATTTGAATCAGGAGTTCATAGAGTCCAAAGAGTTCCTCTGACTGAATCTCAAGGCAGAATACACACTTCAACTGCTACAGTAGCAGTTTTGCCTGAAATTGATGATATCGAAGAAAAAGATCTGGATATGTCAGAAATAAGAGTAGATACATATAGAGCTTCAGGTGCAGGTGGGCAGCATGTAAATAAAACTGATTCTGCAGTTAGATTGACACATTTACCCACCGGAATAGTAGTAGAGTGCCAAGATGATAGAAGTCAGCATAAAAATAAAGCAAAAGCTCTAGGACTGATGTCCTCAAAGATTTATGACATAGAAAAACAAAAACTTGAGCAAGAGAAAGCAAGCGAAAGGAAATCATTAGTTGGTACTGGCGATAGAAGTGAAAAAATTAGAACTTATAACTTTCCTCAAGGAAGAATAACTGATCATAGGCTAAAGTTAACTCTTTATAACATTGACAATTTTATTGATGGCGACATTGATGAAATGGTAAGTTCATTGAAAGCACAAAGTAATGCGGAAAAGCTTCTCGAAATTGAAAATAAATAGCAACTCGATTAAAAAGATTAAAATAGTCTGGGAATCAGTTTATAAAGATGAATATGATGAGGGCTTAAGATTTCTTGTTCTTGGGCTTCTAAATAAAAATTTTGAATTAGATAAAGTTACCCACGACATTAAAAGCAAAAAACCAATCCAATACATTATTGGTGAATGGAATTTTTATGAGGGAAACTATTTTTTGACTGAAGATGTTTTGATTCCAAGGCCAGAAACTGAAGTATTGGTTGATTATATTAAGAATAAGTTCTTTAAATTAGAAACTATACTTGATCTTGGTACAGGTTCTGGTTGTATTGCTATTGAGTTATCAAAAATTTATAAAAATTCAAAAGTTTTTGGATCAGATTTATGCACAAAAGCATTAAGAATTGCAAACAAAAATAACGTCCAAACACAAAATAAGGTTAAATTTATTGAATCTGATTGGTTCGTAAATATTAAAGGTAAGTTTGATCTTATTGTCTCAAATCCACCATATATACCTGAAAATGCAAAACTTGAGACTAGCACTTTATTTGAGCCGGGAACAGCACTATTTTCTCAAGATGCTGGTCTAAGAGATCTAAAAAAAATAATTTCTGAGGCACTTAATTATCTTAAAATTAATGGTGTATTAATTTTAGAGCATGGACTTAATCAATCATCTGATCTAAGTGAATATATGAAACATTTAGGATACAAAAATATAGGTACTTTGAATGATCTAAAAAATATAAAAAGGTTCATATATGGACATAAATGATTCATTAGTTTCAAGATTCTATTCTCAGATTATTCTTGAAGATTTTTCTATTCAAGATCAAGAGAATCTTCTAAAAAAAGAAATCACAATAATTGGTTGTGGAGGCCTAGGTTCACCTTTGAGCGTATATTTAGCAGCATCTGGAATTGGAAGAATTAATTTGGTTGATCCTGACAAAGTAGAGATAAGAAATTTACACAGACAAGTTTTTTTTCAAGAAGAAGATATTGGAAAATTCAAAGTAGATGTACTTAAAGACCATATTGAAGGGTTAAATTCTCATTGCAGGGTTAGCACCTTTAAAAATAAATCTTGGGAAATAAATTTTAATGAATATTCATCGGATATGATATTTGACTGTTCAGATAATTTTCGTACTAAGTATTCTCTTAACGAAGCATGCGTAAAATATAATGTTCCTTTTTGTAATGCTTCTGTTTCTGATTCTGATGGGCAGTTAGCTCTTTTTAAAAATAGGGTAGATTCCCATTGTTGTTATAATTGTCTTTTTCCTGAAAATGGTGATATTGATGCCAATGATTGTGCCGAATCTGGAGTTCTAGGACCTACTGTATCTTTGGTAGCCTCTTTGCAAGCTTTAATGGGCTTAAAATACCTTCTCAATAAGTTTAATGATACTGAAACTATCTTTAGAGTATCTTCAAAAAAAATAAGTATTGAAAAAAATAAAATTTTACCTAATTCTTCTTGTAGACTTAATAAGCTATGAAAAAACTAGGTATTGTTGAAGGTTTTTATGGAGGGAACCTAAATTTCCATGATAGAAATTCTATTGTTCAATTGTTAAGTAAAAATAGTCTTAATTATTATATGTATGCGCCTAAAGAAGACCCCTTTTTACGAAATCACCTTGATTTAGACCCTACACCAGATTGGCAAAGTTCATTTAACGACTTTGTTGATCTATCTAGTAGTTATAAAGTGACTATAGGTGTCGGTCTAGCTCCAATAGATAAAAAACATGCTAATGAATTAAACAAAAAAATTGAATTATTTATGAGTCTAGGAGTTAGCAATTTTTCATTATTATTTGATGATATAGATCAAGAATTTTCATTGCCTGAACAGTTAGAAATTTTCAATCGTACTAAAAGTAGTTTTAATAATATAAGTTTAGACTTTTGTCCTACGGTTTATTGTTCTGAGCTAATAAATAAAGATAAAGATCATCAAGATTATTTCGATGAATTCTGTAGTATTTTTCCAAAAGATGAAAAGTTCTTTTGGACTGGCGATGAAGTAATTTCTAAAAATATAAATAAGGAATGTGAAAAAGTATTAGAATCATTTGATGAGAGCAATATATGCATTTGGGATAATTATTTTACAGTGGATTCGTGTCCTGAAAAGCTAAATCTAACGTTATGCAATCATATTGAACGCGATCTGCTCGAAAATAAAAATACCTACTTAATTAACTTAACTGGTATGCCAAGAACAGATTTGATGTTAGTGGATATTTTTGGTGCATTCTTATCAAATTCTGGAATAGATTTTGCCGATATACTAAGAAAACATGGTGTAGAAAGCAATCTAATAGAGTTGATTAAAATCTTTGATCCTGCACAAAAAATAAGGCTCTCAGAGGAAGAAAAAAAGAAATTACATGATATTACCTTCTCTTGGTTTCACCCGCTAAAGAATGAATGGTATCCTTATCTTAATAGGCTTAGAAAAGGGGAGTAATAATGAGCAATATGCAGAAATGGACTAAAAATGTTGGTAGCTTAATTAGCTATGCAGAAAGGATTTTTCCTGATGTTGAAATAGTAACCAGAAACCTATCTGGAGAGATCACCAAATCAAATTATGGTGAGGTTGCAAAAAGAGCCAAGAAGTTAGGTTCTTCACTAGAAAAGTATGGAATAAAACATGGTCAAAATGTAGGGTCATTGGCATTAAACACATATAGGAATATGGAGATGTATTTTGGAATCTCCGGTATGGGCGCAGTGATGCATACAATTAATTTCAGATTACATCCCGAACAGATTGTTTACATAATAAATCATGCTGAGAACAGAATTATTTTTGTTGAAACGGTTTTCGCACCCTTACTTGAAGCAATTCAAGATAATTGTCCAACTGTAGAGCAATATATTCTTCTATGTTCAGCAGAAGAGATGCCAGAAACTAAGTTAAAGAATGCAATTTCTTACGAGGAATTTATAAAAGATGGCGATGAAAAATATGAATGGCCAGAATTGGGTGAAGATGCACCTTGTGGACTTTGCTACACATCTGGAACAACTGGGAATCCAAAAGGAGTGCTTTATTCACACAAATCTACTCTTTTACATACTTGGGCTGGATCATCAGCTAATGGAATGGGTTTGAGTGCAGATGACTCAATATTAATGGTAGTACCAATGTTCCATGTAATGGGTTGGGGGCTTCCTTATATTGGAGCTATGAATGGCATAAAGTTAGTTTTACCTGGAATGGGAATGGATGGAGCCGCCTTAGTTGAATTAATCCAGAAAGAGGATGTAACTCTTGCATTCGGGGTACCAACAATATGGTTAGGTTTATTAGGTTATTGTGAAGAAAATAATATTAAGCTCGATAATGTGAAACAGACTATTATCGGTGGTTCAGCTGTGCCTTATGCAATGATTAAAGAATTTGATGAAAAACATGATGTAAATGTTGTACAAGGCTGGGGAATGACAGAAACAAGTCCTTTAGCAACTGCTACTTTAAGAACTCCTGCAATGGATAAAATGCCTAAAGAGGAGAGATATAAATTACAGACTAAACAAGGTAAACCGATATATGGTATTGAGTTAAAAATCGTTGATGATGATGGAAACCGTTTACCAGAGGATGGGGAAGCATTTGGTAAATTGCTAGTTAGAGGCCCCTGGGTAAATAAAAGGTATTACAAGCATGATGAGGATGCTATTGATGCTGATGGTTGGTTTGACACTGGAGATATCTCAAGTATCGATCCTGAAGGTTATATGACAATAGTAGATAGAGCGAAAGATGTAATTAAATCAGGAGGTGAGTGGATTAGCTCAGTTGATTTAGAAAATGCCGCACAGAGCCATCCTGATATTATGCAGGCAAGTGTAATTGGAGTGGCACATCCAAAATGGGATGAAAGACCATTACTTCTAGTCGTTCCTGCAAATGACAAGAAAGATAAAGAGTCAATTTATTCATTCTTGGAGGATAAAATTGCGAAATGGTGGAAACCAGATGACATTGTTTTTGTAGAGGAGTTACCTATAGGAGCAACCGGAAAAGTACTTAAGATTGAACTCAGAGAGCAATATAAAGACCATTTAATGAAATAGGAGGAAAAATGGAAGCAATTAAAGTAGAAGAATTACATACATTAATCGGAAAAGTAAATAGCACATCTTGGTTTAAAGTTGATCAAGATAGAATCAATGCTTTTGCAGATGTAACTGAAGATCCACAATTTATTCATGTAGATCCAGAAAAGGCAGCACCAATATTTGGTAGCACAATCGCTCATGGAGCATTAATGTTGTCCTTGTCTGTCGGTAAAGGTTATGAAACAGCAATTGCAATCGAAGGCACAAAAATGGCAATGAATTATGGATACGATAAAATTCGTTTCATTAACCCAGTACCAGTAGATTCTAATTGTAGGTATAACAGCACTCTTATGGAGGTTACCGATAAAGGTAATGGACGCTGGTTAATGAAGACAAAAATTGAATTAGAAGTAGAAGGTTCCGATAAGCCTGGATTTGTGGCAGAGAACCTGGCAATGGTTTTTGTTTAAGAAGCTCCTAATAATTTTAGTATCAGCAGTTCTGATAATTGTTTTTGGACTGCTTTTACTAGACCCAATACTAAATCCTGAATATAAAAATAAAGATGAGTGTAAATCAAATGGCACTCTTGAACTTTTATGTGGGTTACAAAATCCTGAAGATTTTGCAGAAATTCCTGGCGAAAATGCAGTAATTGTCTCTCAATTTTCTGGTTTAGCAGAATTAAATTATGGAGAAATTAAATCTGGAACCCTCTCAAGGCTGGATTTAGAAACAAGGGAGGTCGAAGACTACCAGATTAGATTTGAACTAGAGAATAATCTTGGAATTGGAGAAGAGGGTTGCGAGCCATATGATAGCCTTTACCCACATGGAATAGACATTTATCGAAATATATCTGCAAAAGATCAAAGCTTCAGCCCTTTTCTTAAAGAAGCACATTTATTAGCTGTAGTGAATCATGAATTAGTAGATAGAATTGAGTTTTTTTTGTTTTTCAGTGATCAGGTTGTTTTCTCTGACTCTAATGAAAGAGAGTTATTTTGGGTGGGTTGTGTAAATGGGCCTAAAGATTCAACTTATTTTAATGATGTTGTTATATCAGATGAAAATGGTTCATTCTATGCCACTCATCAATATGATAAAGATTGGGGATTTTCAAAACTTTTTATTTTTAATATTTTCCGTTGGGACACTGGCTATGTCTATGAGTGGAATAAAGCATTAGGCTATTCAATTCTGACTAATTCAGATGGAGCATGGCCAAATGGAATAGAAATGATTGATGATACTGTTTATGTTAGCTTCAGAATGAATGGGTCTATTAGCGCTATAAATAATGGCGGCAAAAGAAAAGATTTTAAATTTAGATCATATCTTGATGGTGGTTCTGACAATATAATTGCCAAAGATAAAGAGCTTTGGATAGCTGTACAAGATACAAATTTTGGAGGATTGACTTGTATGGAGCCAGATCAAATTCAATGTGCAACACCATTTTCAGTCATTAGAGCTGATGCAGAACTAAATGTTATTGAAGAATTAAATTTTGGTGATGTTGCTTTTGGTGGCTTATCAGTGGTATATCCTCATAATAATGAATTGTTTTTAGGCTCATATAAGTCTGACAGGATAGCAATTTATAAAATTAATGATTAGGTTTTTATTCTTTTTCTTCTTTATGCTTGATTTAACTGCAAGCACAAAGCTCTATATTTTAGGGACTGGCACGCCTAATCCTAATCCTGAAAGAGCAGGTTCCTCATATCTTATTCTTGTAGAAGATGAACCTTATTTAATAGATTTTGGTTCAGGAGTAGTAAGACGGTTAGCTGCTCTTACAAAGGCCTGGGGAGGTGATTTAGAAATTGATACAGAAGATTTGAAACATGCATTCCTTACACATATGCATTCTGACCATAATTTAGGACTATCAGACTTAATTATTACACCTTGGATAATGGGCCGAGAACATAAATTAGTCCTTCATGGCCCAAAATCATTAGACAATATGGCAAGAAACCTAATAGAAGCTTTTGAATTTGACATTAGCTACAGAATCAATGGCACCCAACCGCAAAATAGTACCGGCTATAAATATGAGTTTAATCAAATTTTTGATGGTTATGTATATGAAGATAATTTTGTAAAGGTTGAAGCATTTAAAAATAGTCATGGTGATCTTGACGAGTCTTATGGCTTTGTTTTTCAAACACCGCATAAAAAAATAGTTTTTTCAGGAGATACTGCCCCGTCAGAAAACCTTTTATTGAAAGCTAAAGGTGCAGATATTCTTATACATGAGGTATATTCGCAAGCAGGCTTTGAAAAAAAGACTCCTGATTGGCAAATATATCACGCAGCCCATCATACAAGTCCAGAAGAACTAGGGATAATAGCATCTAAAATTAGACCTAAAAAACTTGTCCTATCTCATATTCTTTTTTGGGGCTCACAGCCTGATGAAATTAAAAAAGAAGTAGAACTATTTTATGATGGTGAAGTAATAGTAGCAGATGACTTACTACTTATCGATTAGCCGCTAAGTAATCTTTTCAAGATTTCATTAATTGATTTAGGATTTGCCTTACCTTGAGTTTCTTTCATGACCTGACCAACAAAAAACCCAAAAAGTTTATCCTTTCCAGATTTATAAGCTTCGACTTGTCTAGAATTATTATCAAGGACTGATTGAGTTATTGATTCAAGTTCAGCTTCATCTGATATTTGCTCTAAGCCTTTAGATTTTATGATTTTTTCTGCATTTTTACCTGTACTCCAGATTTCTTCTAAAACTTCTTTTGCAATTTTTCCTGAGATAGTCCCATCATTAATTTTTGCCATTAAACTAGAAAAATTATCTGGTGTTATTTTTGAATTACCCAAAGATATATTATTTTTATTTAATAATGCATTAACCTCTCCTATTATCCATTTAGCAGATAGTTTAGGGTCACAATTTTTAGAAACTTCTTCAAAGAAATTAGCTGTTTGCCTCTCTGCACATATCACCTTAGCTTCATAATCATCTAACTTATAAACTTTTCTGAATCGTTGTTCTTTTTCCTCTGGCAATTCATCCATATTATTACTGATATCTTTAATTAACTCCGAAGATATATTTATAGGAACTAAATCAGGGCATGGAAAATATCTATAATCATTCGCAAATTCCTTTGTTCTCATTGATCTTGTCTCATCTTTTGTAGAATCATATAGCCTAGTCTCCTGCTCAACTGTTTCTCCACCTTCAAGACATTTAATTTGTCTTTTAACTTCAAAATTTATTGCTTTCTCAACAAATTTAAAAGAGTTAATATTTTTAATTTCAGCTCTAGTCCCAAATTCTTTAGAATCAGGCCGCATTATTGAAACATTCGCATCGCATCTCATTGATCCTTGAGACATATTTCCATCAGAGATATCTAAGTAAGTAATTATCTGATGAATTTTTTTGAGGTAATTCACTGCTTCAGCGGCAGATCTAATATCTGGTTCAGAAACAATTTCTAGTAATGGTACCCCTGATCTATTTAAATCAATTGTAGATTTTGAATCATATTGATCATGCATAGATTTTCCAGCATCTTCTTCTAAATGAGCTTGATGAATTCTTATTTTCTTGCCATCAACATCTACAATCCCATCTCTTACAATAGGGAAATGTAATTGAGTAATTTGGTACCCTTTTGGCAAATCAGGATAGAAATAGTTCTTTCTATCAAAAATCATTGTTTTAGCAATTTTTGCTGAAGTAGCTAAGCCAAATTTGATGCCTTGCCTCATGGCTTCCTCATTCATAACTGGCAGAACACCAGGTAAACCCATATCTATCAAATCTACTAATGTGTTAGCATCTTCTCCAAAATTATTTCTTGCTGGAGAAAATAACTTTGTATTAGTTAATAGCTGAACATGGACTTCAAGACCAATAACGGGTTGCCATCCTTTTACTAAGGTGTCATTTTGTGCCAATCGGTTACCTCCTGAATCTTATTAGTTATATTTAATAAAAGACTTTCACTAAAATAATTACCCACTAATTGACCACCTGTAGGAAGATTATTTTTTAGACCATTAGGGAATGAAATTGCAGGCAAGCCAGCTAGATTTGCTGGAATTGTAAGCAGGTCTTCTTTGTACATTCTATTTGGGTCAGAAGATTCTCTATTTTTTTCAAAAGCTTGATCTAAAGTTGTTGGCATAAAAATAAGATCAACATCTTTAAATATTTCTTCAAATTTATTTTTTATGTTTCTTCTAACTTTTTGAGCTTTTAAATAATAAGCATCATAAAAACCTGCTGATAGTACATGTGTCCCAATTAAGATCCTTTTCTTTACCTCATCACCAAAACCTTCAGATCTAGTTTGCATATAAAGTTCAGAAATGTCTTTCTGTTTTGCAGATCTATGACCAAATTTGACCCCATCAAATCTTGATAGGTTCGATGAACACTCAGCAGGAGCAATAACATAGTAAGAACATATGCCTGAAGATAATTCAGAAAAGTCTATTTCTTTTAACTCATGTCCAAGACCTTGAAGAACGGTTTTTGAAGTCTCATAAGAATTTAGTATATTTTTATGAATTCCTAGATCTTCAATATTTTTTATTACTCCAATTTTTAAATTACCTAAATTATCATTCAGAGATTTCTCATAGCATATTTTTTTTCTTTTGCTGCATGTTGAATCTTTCAAGTCATAAGAAGCCATTGCATCAAGCAATGCAGCACAACCAAATGCATCTTTTGAAAATGGTCCAGCTTGGTCCATGCTTGAACAAAAAGCAATCATCCCCCATCTAGATACCAATCCATATGTTGGCTTCATTCCAGTTATTCCACATAATGCAGCTGGCTGTCTTATTGAGCCCCCTGTATCTGTTCCTGTTGAGATGCAAGTAATATCTGCAGCAACACATGCAGCTGAACCTCCTGAGCTGCCACCTGGGACTAAATTTTCACTCCATGGATTAGAGACAGGACCAAAAAAACTTGTTTCATTTGATGAACCCATAGCAAACTCATCCATATTTGTTTTAGCTATCATTATTGAGCCAGCATTATTGCAGTTATCTATCACAGTTGAATCATAAGGTGGCTTGAAGTCTTTTAGCATTCTAGATCCACATGTAGTTATTAGATCTTTTGTACAAAATATATCTTTATGAGCTATTGGCACTCCTGATAGAGGTTGATCTTTAAATTTAGCAAAATTATTGTCAATATGTTCAGCCTTGGATAAAGCTTCGCTTTCAAAACAATTTATAAAAATATTTAATTTATCTGTCTTGGCCCTTTTTATTGTTTCCTGTACAGCTTCTTTAGCAGAAATACTTTTCGATCTGAATTTTTCTCTTTGTGTTTTGAAGTTCATTCTATAATTTTTGGTACTATGAAGTAATCTTCATCTGATTCAGGCGAATTTTCTAGAAAATCTTTCTTTGCATTTCTATCATTATCAGAATCTTTTCTAGAGACATTATTAAGCTCTAATGGATTATTAAGTGGCTGCACTTTATCAAGATCTAACTCATTCATTTCATCAATTAGATCAAAGGTATTTGTTAATTTTTCTATGATTTTTGGGTGTTCTTTATCTGCAATGCCTATTTTTGCAAGAAATAATAGATTTTTTAACTCGATTTTGTCCATCAAAAGCCTTATTCTATAAGATTCTAAATATTATAAAGATATATTAAGAATGTTTAAATTTTTACGTGGTCTTTTCTCAAATGATATATCTATCGATTTGGGAACAGCAAACACTTTGATCTATACAAAAGAACATGGCATCGTCCTTGATGAACCATCTGTAGTTGCAATACAAGAAAAAAATGGCCAAAAGACTGTTGTAGCAGTAGGTCATGATGCTAAGAAAATGTTAGGTAGAACGCCTGGCAAAATGGAGGCTATAAGACCACTTAGGGATGGAGTAATAGCTGATTTTAATGTTACCGAAAAAATGCTTCAGCATTTCATAAAAAAAGTATCAAATAATTCAATTTTGTCTCCAAGCCCACGTGTATTAATTTGCGTTCCATCAAAAGCAACTCAAGTTGAAAAACGTGCAATAAGAGAGTCAGCTTTGTCTGCCGGTGCTAGTGTAGTAAAGCTTATAGAAGAGCCAATAGCAGCAGCTCTTGGAGCAGGTGTAGAAATAGATAAAGCTAGAGGAAGCATGGTAGTTGATGTTGGTGGAGGAACGTCTGAAGTAGCAATCCTATCTCTTAATGGAATTGTTTATTCTGAATCTCTTAAAGTGGGAGGAGATAAATTTGATGAAGCAATTCAAACTTATGTAAGAAGAAAATTTGGAGTTGTAATAGGAGAATCAACAGCAGAGTTAATTAAATTGCAAGTCGGTTGTGCAACTTTAAACTGTAAAAAAGAATTTGATTCATATGAATTTAGAGGTAGAAATCTTGCAGAAGGAATTCCAGAGCTTGTAGTATTTAAAAAGGAAGATGGTTTCGGAGCTTTAGAAAACCAGACAGCCGCTATTGTACGTTCGATAAGATCAGCACTAGAACTATCACCTCCTGAACTTGCTGCGGATATATCTCAAGATGGCATTGTTCTTACTGGAGGAGGAGCATTGTTGCATTGTTTGGATACTTTAATAGAGCAATCAACAGGTATACCAACTAGAGTTTCCGAAGATCCTTTAACTTCTGTTGCGCGAGGAGGAGGTATAGCTCTAGGGTTAATGGATAAAGATTTTGATTTGTTTGCTGAAGAGTAATGTCAGCAGAAAGGATCTCTACCAAAAGTAAAATTAGAATTCTAATCTTTAGTTTCGCATTATTTTCTATATTGCTTTATACATCCCAGGCAATAAACCTCAATGACAAAGCTCAAAGGGCTCTTTCACAAATATTAGAGACCCCAGAAAGATTTTTTATTCAAACTCTAGATCGCTTTCAGGAATTAGAAAACAGAGAAATAGCAAAATTGAAAAAGGAGATTCTAGGATTACAAGATTCAATATATGAGAAAGATTTACAAATTAAATCTTTAGAAAACTTAAGACCTTACACCCCATATAATAGCAATGAAAAAAATGAATCTGGTGTTTACATATCTTCATTTGACCAAATGAATTTTAACTGCTGCAAAAAACATAGAATATATATATCTAATCCTGAACAAGTTAATGATGGAGTATTTGCTGTATCTCAGGGAGATTTTGTTATTGGAAAAACCAGAATATTATCTAACAATGAGATTGAAGTTAGATTACTTAGCGATCCTGAAGAATATGTATCTATCAAAACAACAAAAGAATTCTTTTGTATTGCAAAAGGAGAGGGTAAACCATTAACTATAAGCTGCTTAAATGAATCAAAAGTAGTTGAATATGAGATTGGTGATACTTTTTTTACAACTGGTTTTGATGGTATTTACCCAGCAGGTTTAATTGTTGGAAGATTAAAAGGCATAGAGGATATCGAAAATAATTTGTTTCGTCAAAAACTCGAGATTGAATTATTTTTTGATCCATTCAAATCAATAAATAAGAGAGCAATTTTACATGAATGAGTTAACTAGAATTTCAATTGTATTCCTTTTAATAATTGCAAACTATATTTTTTTAACATTGGAAGTATGGGCATGGCTTCCAGATATATTTCTGATGCAGACATTACTTTTCACAACTTTCTTAAACAGAATACCCAATGTTTATTTCTTCATATTTAAAGGTTTCTTAATTGATTTATTCTTTAGCACTTATGCTGTACCTTACACTGTGACATTTGGTTTGATAGGAATATATCTTAATTTTAGTGACTTTAAGTGGATACAAAGATCATTTCTAGAACAAGTCATTATGATTTTTGTAATAAGTTTAATTCTAAATATGCTATTAGAATTTTTTAACAATTATTCTTCAAATGCTGAGATAAGAATTATTCTTAATCCGTTTTTAAATATATTCGTTTGGACAATTATCTTCATTACACAAAGAAAAAAATGGCTAAAGAATTTTTAATTAAAGCACTAGAAAGCTTATTATTCCTAAGAAGCTAACAAAACCAATTATGTCAGTTACTGTTGTGATAACTACTCCTCCTGCAATTGCTGGGTCATAACCAAATTTTCTTAGAGATAGAGGCAAAACAAAACCAAAAATTGCAGCTGCTAAAAGGTTAAAGATCATAGCAATTGATATAGCTAGGGATAAGGAGTAATCATTAAACCAGAAGCTCGTTATTAGATATATTGCTACTGAAAAGACTATACAATTTGCTAATGCAACTATGAATTCTCTTCTGAAAAGATATCTAAGATTTTTTCTATTTAGCTGTCGCATGGCCTCTGCACGAATATAAATACCAAGAGTTTGAGTTGCTGCAATACCTCCCATGCTAGCTACAATAGGCATTAAAACAGCGGCATAAACAACTTTTTCAAAAACATCTGAAAATAAACTTATTGATGCTGATGCAATAATTGCAGTTAATAGATTTACTGATAGCCAAACAAGTCTATTTTGAATAGATTTTTTCGGTGATGCAAAAACATCTTCTTCAATCTGTGCAAAACCTATAAAATCTTGCTCCACCTCATCAGCTGCAATCTCAATAATATCGTCTACGGTAATTCTTCCTACCAATAGATTTGTTTCATTTACTACTGGAGCAGAAAAAAGATCTCTGGTTTTAAATTCGTTATAAACATCAATTTGATTAGTATCGGATTTAATAGGTTGAAACTCTGTATCCATCACTTCTCTAACCGTTAAACCTGGATCAGATGTAATAATTTTTGTTATAGGTAGTATGCCAAGATATTCATCTTTCCTGCTCAGAACATAAATATCATCGGTATTTTGGGGTAATTTTTTTAAGAATCTCAAATATCTCATTACAAGTTCGATAGAATTTTCAGGTCTTACTGTTATAACATCTGTATTCATAAGCCCACCTGCAGATTCTTCTGGAAAATCAAGGATATTTTCAACTCGACCTCTATCTCTTGAATTCATGAGGCTTAAAACCTCATTAGTTATTTTATCTGGTAAGCTTTGTAGAATATCTGCCAGATCATCAACTTCTAAGTCACTAATTGCTTTTGATATTTCTCTAGGATCCATTCCCTCAAGCAGATCATCTCGAAGATTTTCATCTAGCTCACCCAGTACTTCTCCTTCAGTATCGAGCTGTATAAGATCCCAGATTATTTTTCTTTCTTGGGGAGGAGAAGATTCAATGACATAGGCTAGCTCACTAGGTGTCATTTCATTTAAGATGCGCCCTAGTTTAGATTTATATTCTGGATTAGTTAAAGTATCTTGAATTACTTCAAACTTTGCATCTAAATTTTTCCTAGCCATTTGGCTATTTTACAGGATTATTCCTTTAATTCAGCTCGCCAAAATAGAATTTCTTAGCAATAGAGTTGTTTTTAACTTCATCTGGAGTTCCTTGCATCAGAACTTCACCTTGATTTAAGAGGATAATTAAGTCACAAACATTAATCACATCTCTAAAATTATGATCACTAATAAATATCCCGACACGTTTTTTTAAATCTTTAAGAATTTTGTTGATTTCCTCAACAGATATTGGGTCAACCCCTGCAAAAGGCTCATCTAATAGTATAAATTTTGATTCAAGTAATATAGCTCTCAATATTTCAGTTTTTCTCTTTTCACCTCCAGAAAGATTTTTAGCCTTGATATCTCTTTTCTCGAATAAATTCATCTTCTTAACAAGAGATTCAATTTCTTTAATTTTTTTATCTGTTGTATATCCAAATTTTAACTCTATCACCGCATTTAAATTTTCTAATAGTGTTAATTCTTCAAAAAGTGAGTTTTCTTGTGGAACATAGCTAAGACCTGCGGCAGCCCTTTCTTCTAGAGTCATATCTATGAGATCTTTATCAAAAAAAGTAAGCTCTCCAGAATCTATACTAGAAAGTCCTGCTATTGCTCTAAATAGACTCGTTTTACCTGCACCATTTGCACCTAATAAACCTGTAATTTGATTACTTGGAAGTTCAAGATCAATATTATTAAATAAGACTTTAGAATCAACTACACGTTTAAGTGATTTAGCTTTGATCATTACTGCCAAGTGTAATTATTATTTTATCTGATGTAATCAGATTGCCAGATTTAATAATACTAACTTCGTCCTTTAAGATTAAACTATCAGAAATAATTTCAATTAATTTAGCCTCGCCTTCTATAAATTCAATTCCATCAAAAAATTTTATTTCTATAGGGTCTCCAAGTGCTGTAAACGCTTGATTAGATTGATCAATGTTTAGAGTGTCAGCTTTAAAGCTTATGTTATTTGAGTTAAATGTAACATTATTGCTATAAATGATGGTATTTAGCTCAGTATTAATCTCAACTTTATCAGAATTAATTTCATACTCTTGTGCATAAAGATTAAACGATAAAAATAATAGTACTAATTTATAAAACATTTGCTTCGAGAATTTCATGCATTGTTAATATTCCAACAATCTTACTTTTTTCTTCAACAAGTAAGTTGTATACCTTGTATTTCTTCATTCTTTTAGCGGCTTCTAATATAAGCTCATTATCTTTTATGGTTTTAAATTTCCTTTTCATTACTGATTCAACTTTAGTTTTATGAATATCTGCATTTTTTTGTAGCTGTCTTCGTAAATCGCCATCTGAAAAAACACCTGTAATCTTATTTAATTTTTTTACTAAAGCTAAACCTTGTTTTTTTGATGAAACCTCAAAAATTAGATCTTTTAATGAACTATTTTCTTTCACTATTGCTGCTTTTGATACTGGTATCATTATATCCTTCACTCTTAATGTAAGTTTCTTACCTAATTTGCCTCCAGGGTGAGATTTAGCAAAATCTTCAGATGTGAAGCCTCTAGCTTTTAGTAAAGAAATTGCTATCGCATCTCCCAGCGCCAATGTAACTGTTGTGCTTGATGTAGGAGCAAGGTCATTTGGGCATGCCTCTCTAGCTACTCTGACTAATATATGAGTCTCAGAAGAAGAAGCAATAGTAGATCCTTGATTTTCTGTAATTGAATATAGCGGAATTTTCTTTAATTTAATCGCTGGTATAAGATCACAGATTTCCTTACTTTCACCAGATTTTGATATTGCTAATATGGCATCTTTTTTCTCTATCATACCCAGATCCCCATGTAATGCTTCTGCAGGATGTATAAAAAAAGATGGTGTACCTGTGCTTGAAAGAGTAGCTGATATTTTATTCGCTATGTGTCCAGATTTACCCACACCAGTTAAAAAAATTTTTCCCTTGCAATTTTTTATCTTTCTGCAAAGTTCTTCTACATCAAAGTGTTTAGACCTTGCAAAAGTCTCCATTTCCTTTAATTCAATCAAAAAAGCCTTTTTTGCTTCTTTTT
>CESD01001513.1_pt1 | contig 18709 bp, 15 predicted proteins | sample 531191 | NCBI WGS metagenome assembly CESD01 (sample SAMEA2622021, study PRJEB7988) | marine metagenome | biome: marine biome (ENVO:00000447); feature: deep chlorophyll maximum layer (ENVO:xxxxxxxx); material: "saline water (ENVO:00002010), including plankton (ENVO:xxxxxxxx)" | depth 188 m
TAATCCAGAAAGTGGTTCTGTTACTGCAGGAAATTCTTCTCAATTATCTGATGGAGCTTCAGTAACTTTAATTATGAGTGAGGAAAAAGCGAATGAACTTGGCCTTAAACCTTTGGCTTATTTTAGAGGATTTACTACCGTAGGTTGTCAGCCTGATGAAATGGGTATTGGTCCAGTTTATTCTATTCCTAAATTGCTAGAATCAGCAGGTTTAAAAGTAGAAGATATAGATCTTTGGGAGCTCAATGAAGCTTTTGCATCTCAAGTAGTTTATATAAGAGATCAACTTAACTTACCCACAGAGAAACTAAATGTAAATGGTGGTTCTATTGCTATCGGACACCCGTTTGGCATGACTGGCTCAAGACAGGTTGGGCATCTTGCTAGAGAATTAAGACGCACTGGCGGCAAATACGGCATAGTAACTATGTGTGTTGGTGGCGGTATGGGAGCAACAGGCTTATTTGAGTCTATCCCCGAGTAATGTAAATTTGTCTAAGGGAGTAGATGCCTTGGACGAGCATTTATTAATTCAAAAGTACTTTTCGAACATTGGCTCGGCCTACCTGGCCGAGCACAATGTTGAAACTTCAGTAGGTGATGATGCCTCTGTAATCACTTCCAAAAAAAATACTCATTTAATTAATTCAATCGATACTTCGATCGAAAATATTCATTTTTTAGATTCAATGTCTTCTCAAGATATTGCTTACAGATCATGTGTAGTAGCATTAAGTGATCTAGCTGCTTGCGGAGCAAGACCAAACTGGTATTCCGTCGCACTTACTTTTCCAAAACTTGATGAAAGTTGGATAAAAGGATTTTCTACAGGACTCCAAAAGTTTTCTGATGAATTTAAAATCCCATTAATAGGTGGTGATACAACAAAAGGACCTCTTTCGGTAACTATACAAGTTATGGGTGAGGTAGGTATAAAGAAAACTCTTCTCCGGTCTAATGCAAAAGAGGATCAGTTGATTTTTGTTAGTGGCATAATTGGAGATGCTTACTTAGGTTTAAAAGAATTAATGCAATCAACTAATTCTAATCTAAATACGTCTGCCTATCTTTATCCAAAAGCTCAAATAGAACTAGGTTTAGAGCTGGTAGGTGTTGCAAGTGCTGCTATAGATATTTCAGATGGATTACTTCAAGACTTAAGTCTAATTTGTAAATCTAGTGGAGTGGGGGCTGAAATATATTTTGAAGACATACCAACATCTATCGAAGACAAATCTTTAGAGTTAATTAATTCTGGAGATGACTATCAAATTTGTTTTACTGCTTTTAAAAGTAGTGTTAGAAAGATAGAAGAAATTTCTCATAAATTGAGCATACCCATCACGCTAATTGGAAAGACTACAAGTTCAAGAGAATTAGTCTTGTATGATGAATCTCATGACAAAATGGAATTAGGTAGAGGATACAAGCATTTTTAAATATGAAATATAAAAATCCTTTATCTTTATTATCTTTAGGATTTGGATCTGGATTGTCACCTATTGCTCCAGGTAGTGTTGGAAGCTTTTTTGCACTTGTTATTTATTATTATATCTTTTTTGGAAACCTAGTTGAGCCAATTGATCAACTTCTATTTATTTTGTTTATAGTAGTTTCTTTTTTTATAGGACTCTATATCTATCCTAAGACTGTTGAAGAACAAGATGATCCTAGTAGTTTCGTCTGGGATGAATTTGTAGGCATGTGGATTGCTTGCATACCTATTACAATATTTGATTTCTCCGCTGTATGGTTAGTTATATCCTTTTTGATGTTTAGAATTTTTGATATCTGGAAACCTTTAGGTATAAAGTATTTCGACAATAAGCACGGTGCCTTTTACGTTATGCTTGATGATACTTTAGCAGGTATCTTTTCAGCTATTACAGTTATTTTTTTATCGTATTTTTTAATTTGATTTTTAAATTTCTCAAGTAGAATAGCCACCTTTAAAATTATGACAATCCAAAAAAAGGCTGAAGCTAATCTACCTACACATTGGGGAGACTTTTCAGTTATAGCTTACGAAGATGAGAAAAATGCTGAGGAGCATCTACTTCTGTATATGGGAGAACTTGCTAATGATTCTCTGCTACGCATACATTCTCAATGCCTAACTGGTGACACGTTATATAGCTTAAAATGTGATTGCGGCTCTCAACTAGCTATGGCGCTAGAGAAGATAGCATCAGAAGGAAAAGGGATGATCATATATATGGCACAAGAAGGAAGAGGTATAGGGCTTGTGAATAAAATAAGAGCTTATGAACTTCAAGACAAAGGCATGGACACAGTAGAGGCTAATGAAGCATTAGGTTTTGCTGCTGATGAAAGAGATTATTCTTATTGCAAAGAAATCTTATCTTCAGTGAATATTGAATCAGTAAGACTGATGACTAATAATCCGCATAAAATTAATGGCTTAGAAGATGTTGGGATAAAGGTTACTGAACGAGTTGCCATTCAAGTTGACCCCAATAAACATAACGAGGACTACCTCAAAGTTAAGGCGGACAAATTAGGTCACATGATGAAGAGTTCAGATTAGCATTAGTTTCTCTTCTATAGATTTTTCTACACCTAACGCGTCTAAACCATTTAATATCTTTTGTTGTTCTTGATCTCCGTGTTCAATAAACTCATCAGGTAGTCCAAGATTTAAAATTTTTGTTGTTGAATTCAGTAAAGCCAGTTGTTCATTTATTGCTGAACCTGCTCCGCCTGCTATAACATTGTCTTCAAGGGTAACTATTAACTTGTAGTTATCACTAATCTCTTCTATAAGTTTATGATCTATAGGTTTAATAAATCTCATATCGACAACTCGTGCATTGAATTTCTTACCTGCTTCAATCGCTGATTTCAGAAGACTGCCAAAAGATAAAATGATTATTTCTTTTTCGTTAGATTCAACAACTGTATAACTTTTACCAATTTCTATTTTTTCGTCATCTCTCTTAAATATTAAACCCATACCGTTTCCTCTGGGGTATCTAACAGCTACAGGACCAGGATGATCGAAACCTGTATTGAACATCTTCCATGCCATATTCTCATCAGAGGGAGCCATTATTATCATATTTGGAATACATCTTACGAAAGATAAGTCGAATGCACCTTGATGTGTTGCTCCATCAAGCCCAACAAGGCCTGCTCTATCAAGTGCAAATAGAACATCAAGATCTTGAAGCGCTACATCATGTATCATCTGGTCATAGGCTCGTTGTAAAAACGTACTATAAATAGCAACAACAGGTTTCATTCCTTCGCAAGCCATTCCGGCAGCGAAACTCACACTGTGTTGTTCGGCAATAGCGACATCATAATATCTATCAGGAAATTCTTTTGAGAACTCTATCATCCCAGATCCTTCACCCATTGCAGGAGTAATAGCAACTAATCTTTGATCTTGCCTTGCTTTAAAAGCTAGCCATTCTCCGAAAATTTGTGAATAAGTTAATTTTTTAGGTTGAGAATTATCGTGAGAGGGCAAATCTTCTTTTTTTATTTTATTTATTGCATGAAATCCTACAGGATCGTTTTCGGCTGGAGCAAAACCTTTTCCTTTAGTTGTTATAACATGAAGAAATTTGGGACCATTAATATTTTTTAAGTCTTCCAATATGTTGATTAGATTATTTGCATCATGACCGTCAACAGGACCGAAGTATTCAAAACCCAATTCTTCAAAAAGCGATCCAGGGGCAACCATTCCTTTTGCATGTATTTCTGCTTTTCTAGCAAATTCTTTTGCTCCGGGTAGGTATGTGAGAACACTTTTTCCACTTTCCCTAATTCTATTATATGTTTTACTAGCCCATATTCGTGCCAAATAGTTTCGCATTCCACCAATATTTTCAGAGATAGACATTTGGTTATCATTTAAAATGACCATTAAGTTCTTATCTATTGAGCCTGCATGAGCTAATGCTTCATAAGCCATTCCAGCTGTCATGGCTCCATCTCCTATAACTGTTGTCACAAATCTATCTTCATTTTTCTTTTCAGACGCAGTAATCATGCCAAGGGCTGCACTAATTGAGGTACTGGAGTGACCTACTCCAAAAGTATCATATTCACTTTCTGATCTAACAGGGAAGGGTGCAAGGCCATTACTTTGTCTCATACTTTCCATAGCATCTTTCCTGCCAGTCAGAATTTTATGTGGGTAAGTCTGATGCCCAACATCCCAGACTATGCGATCATGAGGTGTCTCAAAAGCGTAATGAAGTGCTAGTGTTAATTCAATAACACCAAGGCCGGCTCCAAAATGTCCGCCTGTTTTTCCTACCGTATAGAGTAAGAATTCTCTTAACTCATCAGCTATTATGGGTATTTGATTTTTATCTAGTTTCCTTAAATCTTCTGGCGAGTTAATTTCATTGAGAAATTTTGAAACAGGCTCTTCGGATGGTATAGATTCAAAAATTTTCATGATCTAATTATTTCTAGTCACCACATAGTCAGCTAAAAGTCGTAGATTATCAGCTTTTTTAGAAAGAGGAACTAGAATTTCTTTTGCTTGCTCAGCTAATTTATAAGCTTTGGCTTTAGATTCCTCTATACCAACAACTGAAGGATAAGTTATTTTATTTTGATTGAGATCTGATCCTTGATTCTTCCCACTAACTGAAGTTGGTGATTCAATATCAATAATGTCGTCTTGTATTTGAAAAGCCAAGCCAATTTTTTCTCCATAACTACTTAGAAGACTTATATCCTCACCTTTTAAATCGGACAAGAGTCCTCCGATTTCTAAACAAGTTTGAATTAATCTGCCTGTTTTTTGAAAATGCATAAGATCAAGGTCGTCAACATGGGGTTTTTGTCCCATTTGTATGTCTTTCACTTGACCTCCTACCATTCCTGAGAAACCGCATGCATTTGCTAATTTTGATAGTAATTTAATCTTTGTCTTTTCTCCAATGCTTATACTGCAGATGAGCTCAAATGCTAAAGGTTGAAGAGCATCTCCTGCAAGAATTGCTGTAGCTTCATCAAATTTAACATGGCAAGTAGGATTACCTCTTCTTAAATCATCATCATCCATTGAAGGTAAATCATCATGAATTAAAGAGTAGCAATGTATTAACTCTACTGCACAAGCAGCTAATTCTTTTGGCTGATTATCGCAAGTACCTAATCCGGAAGACAAATAAACCAGTATCGGTCTAAGCCTTTTTCCCCCGTTAAGCACAGAATATCTCATTGCCTCAGCCAGTCTTGATTCCTCAGAAGGCAGGACTTCTTGAAGGCTTTTATTAACTTGGTCTCTGTATTCTTTTAAGAGATTCTCAAAATCAGTCATCTTTCAATGGAGTAGTCTTAAGTTCTCCATTTTCTTCAATGAGTTTTTGAACTTGCAATTCAGCTTTAGATAATTGTTCTTGACATTGCCTTGCTAATTTAATGCCTTTTTCAAAAGATTTTAGAGAGTTTTCAAGACTTAAATCGCCTGATTCAAGATCCTCCACAATACCTTCAAGTTCTTCTAAAGATTTTTCAAAATTTATATCTGTCTTTTTAGTAGCCATAAATAATAAGTTTACAATGAATACTCTAAACCTACATAAGTTTCTCTAGGTAAGCCAGGAAAATATCTGTTTCCTCCAAAAGCATTAAAGTCAGCTCTTTCTGCATAATCCTTGTCAGTTAAATTATCTACCCTTAGGTATAACATTAGTTTTTCCGAAAATATTAATTCAGATCTAAAATGAAGAAGTGTGTGACCTTCATACTCATGTAGATTGGCTGCATCAGTATAATAAGAATCCATTCGTTCTAGTTCTAACGAAAAAGAAAGAATATCGTTAATTTGAGAGTTCAAAATTGCATTTGCCATCAACTTTGGTGAAGTATCAATTTTATTTCCTATCCTTATCTTCTCTCGCATTGACGTATCTGAATTAAAATCATATTTATGATCACCATAAGTAAAGTTGCTGATTAGATTTATTGATTCGCTAATATTCAAATTTAGAGTTAATTCAATGCCTTTATGATTTGTTTTGCCATTATCAATAACAAAATTCTCTGCATCTCTAAATATAGAGTTTCTCTTTTTACTTTTATACACACTTAAAGACCCATTTAGGTTTTCTAAATTGAAAGTTGTTCCTATTTCAATCATGGTAAGTTTTTCAGAGTCCAGGTCGCTTACATTTTGCTTTTTTTGAAGCCTGTAAGCTTCATTTATTTGAGGAGGCCTAAACCCCTGACTAGTTTGTATAAAATAATTTACGACATCGTAATCAGTTGATATACCGATTCTGGCACTTAATTCATTATAAGTATCTGATCTATCATCAGGGCGATTGTAGTAACATCCTCCAAAACCACAATTTGTCCCATCTTCTCGCGTATTGCCACTATTCATTTTATTGTTGTAATCATATTTTATGGATTCACTTCTAAAATCAGCATAAAAAAGAAGATCATTTTTAATATATAAATCTTCAATACCAAGAAATAAAGAGTAAATCCTAGAATCAACCTCATAGTCATAATGTTTTCCTTGAGGTCTAGTGGCATTATTAAATGCAGAGCTTGTAGTCAATGCATTGGCTTGTGTTTCTATTAACTCTGCATCTGCAAGTTCAATTTGAAAGCCGCTAGTTACGGAGAAGTTTTCAGATTTGAATAATCTCTTAAATATTAGACCTAAGCTACTATGATTGTTTTCTTCGACCGGTGTTCCTGGCAAAAAATGTTGAAGAAATTTCATGTCATTTCTTCTTAGATAGGGTGTGATTGTAGATAAGCCATTTTTTTCTTCTCGTTTCAGGTTCAATGACAGTCTTTGTGAATCAGCATCTCTAAAAGCTTCAGGATTAAAATTTTTACGATTTAAGCTTGAATCTTTATAGGAATCTATACCAGTAATATATCCAGCAGTTTCTTGGTTTAGATTAGTCAATGTTATCTTGAGAGATGCTATGAAATCGTTCCATTGGTAATCTGATCTTATTTTTAATTTTTGTTGATCGTATCCCGAAAGTTCTCTGAATCCATTGTTTGTAGCAGTAAAAGCATTAAGACTCCAGTCAGATTGATTTCCAAGCTTTGCTTTGAGATTTTTATACCCATTTGGACCGAAGTTTGTTGAGACAGTATTCTTATAGGTTATAGGTCTTGAAATTACATTTATAACGCCATGCATAGCGTTAGCCCCATATCTAGCACTGGCTGGTCCAGTTATTGTTTCAATACCTCCAGACAGCTCAAATGCAGTTTCAAAGAGCCCGTTAACATTACAAAATCCGGAAGGACGCACGGGTATTCCATCTTCTAATATTAAGAAAGATCCACAAGCTCCAGGTCCAGTGAGGACGGGAGAACGCATGGCCGTTAAATGCTCCTGCCCAGAACCTCTGCTAATCCAGAGCCCTGGCATTCTTCTAAAAATTTGTTTTGGATGTTGTGCATCAAGTCTATCCAGTTCATAAGAATTGATAGATGTTATAGATACATTCTTTGACCACCCGCTTAAATTGGATATCTTTTTTTCTAAAACAATAATTTCATCTTCTACTTTTTCTTCAGCGAACAACAGCGAACAAAAAAGTAAAAAGCCTATTGTGAATAATTTAACAAGTGACTGCATTTATAATTTCCTTTTATTCAATACATGAGAATTAAGTTCACATTGTAAAATATAGGAGACTAATTTCTATTTAAAAATCTAATTTTGGTTTATTTTTTTTCTAAAATTAATGATTGGTCTAAATAAGAATCTAATTGTTCTTTTAGGAAAGCTTTTAATAGAATCACTAAAAGCTAAAGCACAAGGAGTGACTACTAAAGTTAGAACAGTAGCAACACTTAGGCCCACAACCAAAGATCCAGCCATTTGCTCCCAGAAGCTAGTTATGTAAGAACCGCTTTTTATTGTTCTATCAATTAAGTCTATGCTATATCCCAAAGCTATAGGCATCAGACCAGCAATAGTGGTGAATGAAGTTAAAAATACCGGTCTCAGTCTTAGTACAGCACTTCTAAGAGCCAAAGATTTTATATCTGAACCAGGATTATTTTTTTTCAGCAAATTAAAAGTATCAATAAGTACTATATTGTTATTAACTACTATTCCAGCTAAAGCCACACAACATATCCCTGTTTGCAGTGTGCTAAAGGATCTTCCTAAAATTAAAAGAGATATAAATACTCCTCCAAAAGATAAAAGTATAGCCGAAAGCACTATATTTGCTTGGTAGAAGCTGTTGAATTGAGTGACTAAAACAATCAACATTACAAACAACATAGTTATAAAGCCTAGTACTAGAAAATCAGTAGCTTCTTGGTTGTATCTATCAAAGCCATCAAATTCTATAGTTACGCCCCTTCCAAAATCAGTGGCATTTACCCATTTTTTTATTTGTTTTATTTTGTCTGACGCTATGACGCCTGGCATAGTTTCAGCGGAGAGTTTTAGAACCCTTTTACCGTCCTGTCTACTAATTGTTTTGGTTGCAGGTTTAATGCTTGTGTCTACAAAGCTGCTAACTGGAACTTGGCCTCTCATCGTCTGTATATTTAAGTTTTCGAGTTGATCAATGTTTCTTTCCGACTTAGGAAATCTGACTCTTATATCAACTTCTCTATCAAGATTTAAAGGTCTATATTCTCCAACTTTTATCCCATTCGTTACCATTTGAACAGCTGCTCCTACATCTGATAGTCCAGCGCCATATTGGGCAGCTTTTGTTCGATCTATGTTTAGTTCCCATTCAATTCCTCTTGATTCAGAGCTATCCCTTATGTCTGTGAAACCGGTAACTTCGGTTTCTATATAATTTCTAATTTTCTTTATAGCTTTTATTAAAGCTATTTCATCTTTTCCTAAAACATTTATTTGAAGGGCTTTACCTATTGGAGGTCCTCCTTTCTCAGCTTCTACTGATACTATATAACCTGAAATATCACTTAGCTTTTCTCTCATAAGATCGAGAATTTCATATCCATTCCTATCGGAAACAGCATTATCTTCAGAGTAAAAATCAACATACATGCCTCCTACTTTATCTGAGTCTATTCCTCGCATGCCTTGTGAGCCACCTGAGTTACTGTAGGTCCCTAGCATCTCAATATCTTCCATACCGATAATTCTTTCTTCCGCATCAATTGCTAAATCTCTTATTTCATCTACCGAAAGATTGCCTCTAGCGTATATATTTACGTCTGCAAACTGGGGTGCAACATCTGGGAAATATATTATTCCTTTTCCATGTTGAGACCATAAACCAATGCATAGAATAATTGCTGAAAGAATGATGAAAATTGTTTGCCCGGGGGTGTCTAGATATTGATTAATTTTTCTTGCGTATGTTCCTGTGAAGCCAGGAAGGGATAGGGGGTCTGAGGATTCTAGCCTTCTAACATTATTTACTTCTTCTTCAGATTGTTTTGCTAGACCACCAAACATGGCGCCTAAAATTGGAGCAAAAACTAAAGAATAAAGAAGAGAACCAACTAAAACACAAAAGACTGTAATGGGCATATCTCTGATGAACTTACCAAATCCAGGCATTAACATTAATGGAGTAAAGGCTATTAAAGTTGTTATAGTAGAGGAAAATACAGGCCAGAACATTCTCGTTGCAGCTGCGGAATAAGCTTCTACTCTGTCCATTCCTTCAGCTAGTTTTCTATCCGCATACTCTGTTATTACGATTGAACCATCGATTGTCATACCCATTGAAATTAACATCCCAAACATAACCATGAAATTGAATTCTTTTCCTAAGATTAGCAGTATCAATAAGGCAAATAGATAAGAAAATGGAATAGCCATGCCAACCAACATAGAAGTCCTGAAACCTAGAGCAGCCAAAACCACAATCATCACCAAGGCAATTGAAGTTAGTACATTTCCTTGCAGTTCTGAAATCATTGCCAAGGCAAAAACTGAATCATCTCTTACAAAATTTACTTCTACTCCGCTGGGGAAGTTCTTTGCCTCTTCAAGAACTATCTCTTTTACATCCGCGACAGTGGAAATAATATTTGTACCTAATCTTTTTGAAACATCAATGGAGAGTGATTGCTTTCCATTTATTCGTGAGTATCCTCCTCGATCTTTATAAGTAAGACTAACATTAGCTACATCTCTTAAAGTTACTACTGAACTTCCAGAAACTTTAATAGGTAATCTTTCAATATCATCTAGACTTGCAAATACACTGGGAACATTGACGGCAAATCTTCCTTTACCAGTGTCTTGAGATCCTGCTGGAATTACTCTGTTATTATTAGCAACAGCCTGGTACAGTTGGCTCATTGAGATTCCATACGATTCCAACTTACTTTTTTCTACAACGGCTTCTATTAAATCTTCTGGCACTCCATTTAAGTCTGCTGTTAAGACATTAGGATGGGTTTCTATTACATCCAGAAGATCTTGGGTAAGGTTTACTAGTACTCGTTGTGGGAGAACATCACTTGAGATACTGACAGTTAGTACAGGTCGGTCTGAACTATTAAATTCTCTTATGGTCGGTTCTCTGACGTCATCAGGAAGTAGCCTTTTGGCTTCGTCAACTTTAATCCTTACATCAGATAAGGCTTTATCCAGATCCATGTCTTGATCGAACTCAATAACAATTGCTGAGTAGCCAGTAGCTGATGTTGACCTTATTGTTTCAACTCCTTCTATAGTTCTTAGCGAGTCTTCTAAAGGCTTTGAAAGAAGTCTTTCTGAATCTTCTGGAGACACACCTTCATAGAAAACTCCAACATAAGCTCCAGGAAATGAAACATCAGGCTCTGTTGCTTTAGGTAAATAATTTAAAGCATAGAAGCCAGATAAGACTAAAAGTATTAAGACACTTAAAGAAGTTCTACTTTTTTTGATAGCTTGAAATATAAAAGATCTCATGCCTCAGGTAAGCTGGTCTCTTTAACTTTAACCGTTTGTCCTTGAAAAACGTATTCCTGACCTAGAGTAATAATTCTCTCATCTTCTCCAAGACCAGAAATCCAAAGACCTTCGGTAGTATCTTCAAGTATTTCTATTACTCTGAATTCAACAGCATTACTTTGATTTACCGTTCTAATACCTAATTTTCCTTGATCATTTAAAGCAAGAATAGCAGGTGATATTTTGTGGGAGAAAACTTTTTTACTTTCTATAAAAATTTCAGCAGAAACACCATCTCTGATAGATCTATCCTCGTTATCTACTTGAATTTCTACTCTAAAGGTTCTTGTATTTTTATCAGCGGAAGTGGCTATGAATGAAACTTTACCTTGAATTTTATCTCCAGATATTAGACGGGCCATTGTATTTGCGCCTACATCAATATCCGCTATTTCCTTTTCTGCAATATCAGCAACTAAAAGCATAGGATTTGAGTCTATAAGTGAGGCACAAACTCCACCTGTATTAAGGTAATCTCCTTTATCCACTTTTAAGGATTCTAAATAACCTGAGAATGGTGCAACAATTTTTGGGTAAGCTTCTCTACCTGCTACATATAATTGACACAATAGATCACCTTCTTTCACGTAGTCACCTTGCTTGAAAGGTGTAGAAATGACTCTACCACCTAACTCAGCGCGAACTTGAATAAATTTATCAGCTTCAGTGAAACCGCTAGCCTTTATGGTTTTGGACTTCATAATGCCTTTACTATTTAACACAGTGACTGAAGAGAGCGTTGCAAGAGAACTTTCACTCTTTGGACTAACTTTTTCCTTAACTAAAGATCCAGAAATCATCCAAATGATAAGAAAGGTTGCAGTAATTGCAGCAGTTTTATAGGTTTGTTTAATTTTCATACTTAAATACTTAGGTGTTATACATGACTATAACACTAAAATACTATATTTTTAAATTAAATTTGGTGTTTTTCTTTAAGTTTTTTGAAGTTAAGTTTTGTTTGTTCACTAACTTTCAGGGATTTTTTTTCTATTTTATTTGGCTTTGAAATACTCCAACTGGATTCTATTCTTTTATCCATTAGATTCTGTCCTTTTGAATTTTTATCTTGGGTATATTTCTGCCATTGGAATTTTACATGTTGAAGAAATTTACTATTCCAAGAATTTAGTGATTGACCAGTTTCTTTCCAGTATAGAATAAATTCAGCCATGGTTGAGTCAGCAAACTCTTTTGGAATTTCCGTAAGACTTAAAACGTCATAGAAATCTTCATTAGGCAGCCATCTAGAATCAATTTTAAAGGGCGTATCATCAATTTCACTAATATCTTGAAACCTGCTCCATTGCCTCCTTATATGAGAAATAAATTTTGAGTTCCAGATATCTGACTCTTCTCTTTTTTCGTTCCAGTACAGAACAAATTCGGGAATCTCTTTTTCTATGAAACCATCATCTACTCCAGATTTGACTAATATCTCACGAGCTTCATCTGTAGGCTTCCAATTGCTGTCAATGGGTTTTCTTTTCTTCTTTTGGTTATCCGATGCTTCCTTTTGTCGCCATTGTTTTATGACAAAGCGAAGGAATTTTATACCCCAAGTTTTATCTTTACCTTCCCTTTCTTGATTCAGATGTTTGAAGTCTTCAACCTGAGAATAAGTAAATTCTTCTGGGATTCCATATTCTTGTATTTGATCAAGAAGCTCTTTTTCTGGTTGCCAGGAGTTTTCCATATAACTCCTCTTTCTGCTATGCACCTGAATTTCTTTAACTACAAAAATTGATGAGTTAGAGTTTTCTTTAATTTCTGTAATTAAACCTTTGCTCAATAAATTTGATAGGTATTCGTATAATTCTTTTTCGTTCCAGAAAGTAAGGACCTCTTGTAATTCTTCTAAGTTTAAACCTTGTCTTCCAGATTCTTTCAATATACCAAGTAAGACAGCTTCAGAAAGTCCTATCGTACTGGCTACATCTTTTGAAAAACTTATTGTTGAATCTGACATAAAAAACTTGGAAGAAGGAGATTAAATTATCCTCTCCAAGTAAACAAGAATAACTTTTATTTTACAACTAGTTTTCTCTAGTTGATACAGCTTCTGCTAATTGATTTAGGCAAGTTTTTGTATCTTCCCAATTTATGCAAGCATCAGTAATGCTTTGACCATACACAAGATTATTTAGGTCATTAGCGCTCTGATTGCCTTCTTCGATATTGCTTTCAATCATCACTCCTGTAATTCGAGCTTCTCCTAAAGCAATTTGATTAGCAATATCTTGACATACTATCAATTGATTCTTGTGTTGCTTACTACTATTTCCATGGCTCATATCAACCATTATTGACTCAACTAATCCATTATCTTTAAGTATAGTCGCAGTTTTATCTATATCTTCTTTGCTGTAATTGGGTTTACTTCCACCTCTAAGAATCACATGACAATCCTTATTGCCGCTGGAATAAAATATAGCTGCTCTCCCTTCTTTCGTTACAGATAAAAATTTATGAGGATTTTGAGCAGAACCAATTGCATCCGCTGCAACCTGAACACCGCCATAGGTGCTATTTTTAAAACCAATGGGACAAGAAGAACCAGATGCTAATTCTCTATGCACTTGGCTCTCAGTAGTTCTAGCTCCAATTGCGCCCCATGAAATTAAATCTGCAATATATTGAGGTGTTATTACATCTAAAAATTCTGTACCAGCTGGCAATCCCAAGTCATTTATATCTCTTAAAAGCTGTCTAGCAATAGCAAGCCCTTTATCGATTTGAAAAGAATCATTTAAGTCAGGATCATTGATAAGACCTTTCCAGCCCACAGTTGTTCTAGGTTTTTCAAAATAGACCCTCATTATGATATGCAATTGATCTTTATATTTGAGGCTTTCTTCTTTTAGTCTTTGGGCATAATCAACTGCAGCTGATGGATCATGTATAGAGCAAGGTCCTACAATAACAGCCAACCTTTTATCTTTTTTATTCAAGATCTTTGAAAAGTCCTCTCTAGCTTGGTGAACGGTTTCTGATGATAAGTTAGATATAGGTTGGTCAGACAATAAAGTACTTGCAGAAATTACTTCCTGCCTATCAGATATTCTTAAATCACTAGTTTTATGCATAAATAAACTAAAATTGGACGTGCATTCTACATATATTATTAATAGATTAAAATTTAAGCCTTAATATAATTCTCTGCACCAATGAGATATATTACTCTCATAAAAATATAAAAATCTTACTTATTAATTAATAAATCAATGAATTCAAGGCATTTATCTTTAGGAATAGTGCAAGAAAACCCAATTGTTGGAGATATAAAAGGCAATTTAAAGCTAGCTCAAGAAGCTATTGCAAAGATTCTTTCAGAAGAGAAGGTGGATATTATTCTCTTCACTGAGATGTTTATAACCGGCTATCCGCCAGAAGATATAATACTTAGGGATGATCTTTTATCTGAAGTTGATAAAGCTATAGTTGAATTGTCTAGAATTACTCCTGAAACTCATATAGTTATGGGATATCCGAGGAAGTCTGGACACATCATTTACAATACAGCAGGAGTTCTTTATCAGAATAAAATTTTAATTGAATATCATAAGCAAGAATTACCCAACTATGAAGTTTTCGACGAAAAAAGATATTTTAGTCCAGGTAAGGGTCCAGGGATATTTGAGATTGGAGAGCGTAAAGTCGCCTTAACAGTTTGTGAAGATATTTGGCATACGAAAGCTGTTAGACAGGCTTCTAGGAGGGGAGCTGATTTAATACTCAATTTGAATGCCTCTCCTTTTCATTTGAGTAAGCTAAATGAAAGGAAGAATCTTATCTCAAGGCATAGTAAGAAATACTCACTCCCAATTGTCTATTCAAATCAAGTTGGAGGACAGGATGAATTAGTATTTGATGGAGCATCAATGATTATGAATAAGAATGGTCAACAAGCAGTGCAACTCAAGAAGTTTGAAAATGATTATAGAGTCGTAAGATTTAATCAATCTCTTGAAGGTGATTTGGAAATAACTGAAGTTGATGAACTTACGGAAGAAAATGAGCTGGAAGATATTTACAACGCTTTAGTATTGGGTGCAAAAGATTACATTCTTAAAAATAATTTTCCTGGAGTCCTCATTGGGTCTTCAGGAGGAATTGATTCAGCTTTGACAGCAGCAATCGCTAGAGATGCAATAGGCCCTGAAAAGGTTAAGACTTATATGATGCCATTTAAATTCACTTCGGATATTAGTGTAAATGATGCCCAAGAATTGGCTTCAAACCTACAAATAGAGCACCATGTTCTACCTATTGAAGATATTTATAACTCTTTTTATGACATATTGGAAAAAGAATTCCTCAATAAAGAACCAGACGTTACTGAGGAAAATTTGCAGTCAAGATGTAGAGGAGTCTTGTTAATGGCTCTATCAAATAAGTCAGGTGATCTAGTTTTAACAACTGGCAATAAAAGCGAAACAGCAGTGGGCTATTCAACTTTATATGGAGATACGGCTGGAGGTTTTGCTGTTTTGAAAGATGTTCCTAAGACTTTGGTATACAAACTAGCAGAATATCGCAATACTCAATCTAAGGCTATTCCTCAAAGAATTATTGATAGACCTCCAACTGCAGAATTATCTGAGAACCAAAAGGATAGTGATAGCCTACCAAGTTACGATATTTTAGATAAGATCATAGAAATGTATGTTGAATTAGATGAGAGCAAAGATAAAATAATTGGACAGGGCTTTGAGGAAAAGATCGTTTCAAAAGTCATAAAATTAATAGATTTAAGTGAATACAAGAGACGCCAAGCACCATTAGGAGTAAAAATAACTTCTAGAGGTTTTGGAAAAGACAGAAGGTATCCGATTACAAATAAGTTTTTTAAATAAAACACTATTTACCCAAATAAAATTAAGTAGCTATAATGTAGAACCAATACATCTATATTGGATAAATGGTTGATCTTAAAGCCGTAAAACCTCCTCTTAAGGAGGAAAAAAGTAGTAATCCTCGACAAGAGGAGATGCTCTTAGCGACTGTTCAAGGAAAAGAAACTACTCTACCAGAAGATTTATATGTTCCACCCAATGCTTTAGAAGTTCTTCTTGATAGCTTTGCAGGTCCATTAGACTTTCTTCTTTACCTAATTAGAAAACAGAACTTAGATATATTAGATATAAATGTTGCAGAGATCACCGAACAGTACACAGCTTATATTGACTTAATGGACGCATTGCAGGTAGAGCTCGCTGGAGATTACCTAGTTATGGCAGCCTATTTAGCAGAATTGAAGTCTAGAATGTTATTACCTAGACCTGAAGAGCAACAGGAAGAAGAAGACCCTAGAGCTGAGCTTATTAAAAGACTTCAAGAATATGAGCGCTTTAAAGAGGCTGCAGAAAAAATAAATCAAATTCCAAGAATTGATAGAGATATTTTTGCTGCACAGGCTAAATTACCTGAATTTGCAGTTGAAACACCGCATATCGAAGTTCCTTTAGAGGATTTAGCTTTCGCTTTGTCAGAAGTCATGAGGAGAGCAGAACAATCTCAAGCTCATTTGATCAATTTCGAAGAGCTTTCTACAAGAGAAAGGATGAGTCAAATTCTGGAAAGAATGAGAAACGAGTCTTTTATAGAATTTACTTCTTTATTTGATTCAAAAGAAGGTAAGATAGGTGTTGTTGTTACTTTCCTAGCAATTTTGGAATTACTAAAAGATTCTCTGATAGAAATTGTTCAATCAGAGGAATTTGGACCTATACATATTAAAGGAATTGAAGAGGTACATTAAATGGAACATCAATTAAATGCAATCATCGAGGCTCTTTTGTTATCCGCTTCAAGACCGGTAAGTATAGAAGAGATAGAAAAGGTTTTTGTTGAAAACCCTCCTTCTAGAGAAGAGATTAGAAATTCATTAAATGAAATAGAGGAAAGCTGCTTAAATAGAGGTATTGAACTAAAAAAAGTTTCAAGTGGGTTTAGATTGCAAGTTAAACAGGATCTTTCTAGTTATGTTGCAAAGCTATGGGAAGAAAGGCCTCAGAGATTTTCGAAAGCTACCTTAGAGACTTTATCCTTGATAGCCTACAAGCAGCCAATCACTAGAGGTGAAATTGAAGAAGTAAGAGGAGTTACAGTTGGAACTCAATTAATGAGAGGTCTGATGGAGAGAGGATGGGTTAAAATTGTGGGTCAAAGAGATGTACCAGGAAGACCATCTTTATATGCGACAACAAAAGAATTTCTAGATTATTTTGGCCTACAGCACCTAAGAGAACTTCCAGAGCTTCCTGAATTACCTGATTTAAAATCTTTAGACTTAGAGCTTCCTATCAAAGACTCTGATCAACACGAAGATCAGGTTTCTAAATCATTAAGTTAAAAGTGCAGTGAAAAAAAGGATTCATAAGGTCCTTGCTGAACATGGCTATGGTTCTAGAAGAGGGATAGAAGAGCTAATCAGGCAAAATAAAGTTGAAGTTAATGGCGAGATTGCAAAGATAGGCCAGTTAGTCTCCGAAAAAGATTCCTTTAAAATTGAAGGAAAAAAAATCGTTCTTAGTAGCAAGGGCCTTAAAGAGACTAGAGTTCTAATGTATAACAAAAAGGTTGGAGAGGTTTCTACCAGAAATGACCCTGAAAACAGACGTACCGTCTTTGATAATTTGCCTAGACTCAATTCTGGAAGGTGGATTTCTGTAGGAAGGTTAGATTTAAATACTTCTGGATTAATGTTATTCACTAATAATGGTGAATTAGCTAATAAACTTATGCATCCTTCTTCAGTAATTGAACGTGAATACGTAGCAAGAATCCATGGTTTAGTTACTAGGAAGATTGTACAAAATCTGGTTGATGGAGTGCGTCTAGAAGATGGACTCGCAAGATTTACTGATGTACAAGAAGGAAGAAAAGGTAAGACTAACCAGTGGTTTGCAATGGTAATTATGGAGGGAAGAACAAGAGAAGTTAGAAGGTTATGGGAAAGTCAAAACCTAGAAGTGTCAAGACTTAAAAGAGTGAGATATGGTGATTTATTTTTACCGGCAAAGTTACAACAGGGCGCATATAAAGAATTATCAAAAAGCGAAGTAAAAGTTATTGAGCATTTATAGATGTACCATTTATTTCTTCACTGTCATCACACATAAGGTAAACATATAAGTCCATTATTTCGTTAGGTTGGGGATTGTTTTTTGGATCTTCAGCTGGGTAAGCTTCTTGTCTCATTTTGGTTCTTACTGCACCAGGATTAATACAGTTAACCCGTATTTTTGTTGTATTCTCTAATTCATCTGCAAAAACTTCCATCATGCCTTCAGTAGCAAATTTACTTATTGCATATGCACCCCAATAAGCTCTTCCTTTTTTTCCTACACCCGAAGAAGTAAAAACTACTGAACTAGGCTTTGAATGATTTAATAAAGGTAATAAGGTTTTTGTAAGCAGAAAGGATGAATCAAGATTTACGTTCAGTACCTTTTTCCACATAGAATATTGATATTGCTCAAGAGATTTTTTTTCTCCTAAAATGCCTGCATTATTTATAAGGCCATCTAATTTACCAAACTTGTTTTTTATCGCTTCCCGAACTTCTAGATATTGCTTCTCTTCAGCATCTTCAAAATTCATAGAATGAATTAAAGGTTCTTTGCAGTCTTGTTTAATAATTTCTTGGCAGAGGCTTTCCAGTTTTTCTATATCTTTACTGAGAAGTATTAGCTGTGCTCCAAATTGGGCCAATGTTTCTGCTGCAGCCCTTCCTATTCCTGAACCTGCTCCCGTGATAAGAATAGTTTTATCTTTCAAACAATTTTTTGA
>CESD01053723.1_pt1 | contig 18619 bp, 14 predicted proteins | sample 531191 | NCBI WGS metagenome assembly CESD01 (sample SAMEA2622021, study PRJEB7988) | marine metagenome | biome: marine biome (ENVO:00000447); feature: deep chlorophyll maximum layer (ENVO:xxxxxxxx); material: "saline water (ENVO:00002010), including plankton (ENVO:xxxxxxxx)" | depth 188 m
AAAATGATCCAATAGAAATGAAGAATGCTATTGAAAAATATATACAAGATGAGAATCTTGCTAGAGGTCATGCTGATTTTGGCTTTAATAATTTGAATAGATTTTCACTTTCTTCTTCAGCAATAAAATATTTAGATATTTTTGCGAGTTACTAATATGTACAAAGTTGATGATATTACAGTATTAATAGCAACAAAAGACAGAGTAGATGAAATTCAGAGAGCAATTCAAAGTTCAATTGATCAATCTTTAAAAGTTAATATAGTTGTTCTTGATGATGCCTCAGAAATAAACATAAAGGATAGACTTCAAGATAAATTCAGGGACTATCCAGTCAAATGGATAAGATCCGATTCACCATCTGGAGTAGCAGGAGCAAGAAATAAACTTGTTAAAAGTTCTCAAGGATCCATAATGGTCTTTTTGGATGATGACGCTTATTTTACTGATGAATATTCTTTAGAAAAGATTCTAAAAAAATTTTCCACTTCTGATGAAATTGCTGGAATGGCTTTTAAAATAATATTAAGACAAGATGTTGATGGTCTTCAAATTCCTTTTAATAGATTGAAAAGATTTTTAAATAAAGACATTCATAATGAGGAATCTGAGGTGTCTTATTATGTTGGCGCAGGACACGTATTATTAAGAGAAACTTTTGAAAAAGTAGAAGGCTATGACACTGAACTTTTTTACGGACTTGAAGAACTAGATATTAGTTCGGAAATAATAAAGGAAGATAAAAAAATAATTTATTTTCCTCAAGTTCAAGTAATACACGAACCTAAGAAATCGGTAGTAGATAAGAAGAATAAATTAAAGGATGAGGCTTATTACAGCATAAGAAATAGAATTTGGGTTTCTTATAAACATCTTCCAGTAATGTATCTAATAGTGCACCTAACCGCATGGGGTTCATTTTATTTTTTGAAGTCATTGCTTAAATTCCAATTAGGGAAATTTTTTATCGCTACTTTTGAAGGTTTTAAAAAGTTGAATTCCAAAGATAGGAAGCCATTTAATTCTAGTGCCCTAAAGTATCTTAAGAGAAACAATGGGAGGCTTTGGTATTAGATATGGATGATGATTTAAAGGTTGGAATTTCAGTAATAATACCTACACGAAATGAAGAAGATTACATTGAAGAATGTATAAATTCTCTTTTAAATTGCCGGAGTATTCAGGCATCTGGATTTAATGTTGAATTTATAATTGTAGATGGAATGAGCACAGATAAAACAGTAGATATTATTAAAGAAAAATTTGGTCATTTGAATTTAAAAATTTTAAATAACCCTAATCTTTATCAGTCATATGCCATGAATATTGGAATTGAAAATAGCAATAATATAAACGAAACTTCATTGATTATTAGAGCCGATGCTCATTCGAAATATCCTCAAGATTATATTTTTCAATGTTGGCAAGCCTCCTTTAATACTTGGGGAGGGAATGCGGGATCTGTTCAAAAGGCAGTAGGAACTAATTTCTTTACAAGGATTGTTGCTGATGTAATGAATTCAGGGTATGCGATGGGGGGTGTTAGTTATAGAAATATAAAATATGATCCATTTAATCCATCAACTCAATATATTGATTCGGATACAGCATATCTTGGCAGTTGGAAAAGATCAGATTTAATTGAGTTCGGAGGTTTTAATGAAGAGTTTCAAATTAATGAAGATTATGAATTAAATATTAGATTAAGGAATAATGGAAGGAAGGTAATTGTAGTTGCAAATTTAATTGTTGAATACTTTGTTAGAAGTTCTTTATTCGGTTTGATAAAACAATTTTTTAGATATGGTTTATGGAAAACTAAGACATTGTCTTTACATCCTGACTCTTTAAAATTAAGACAGTTAGCTCCTGTTTCATTTATTTTATTTTTATTTGTATTAGGAATTGGAAATTTAATTTTTGCAGGTGACTTATTGTTATATATTAATGCATCATCAATATTGATAGGGACTCTTTGGTTGATTATGATTTTATTAATTTGGAAAAATTCTTCAAATTTATTCAGCATCTTTTTGATTCCTTTTATTGTGCTATCAATGCATATTTCTTGGGGTCTAGGATTCTTGTATGGTCTTATAAGATGGGCTAGAGGAGGATGGAATAAATCTTGAGATCTAGAACTTATAAATTAAAAAGACCACTTGATATATTAATGATAATAGGTGGATTACTATTTCCTTTATTATGGCCTCTGTGGTTAATAGTAATATTCATTATCCCATTGTTAATTTGGATAGAAGATAGGGGCCCAATTTTTTATTCTCAAGATAGAATTGGTAAAAATAAAAAAGTTTTTAAAGTTATTAAGTTCAGGACTATGATACCTGATGCAGAGAAGGTTTCTGGTGCAGTATGGTCTACAAAAGATGATCCTAGAATTACTAAAATTGGACATATTCTCAGAAGAACAGCACTAGATGAGATTCCTCAATTACTCAATATATTAAAAGGAGAGATGAGTTTTGTTGGGCCTAGAGCTGAACGACCAGAACTTCATGAAAAGTTTGCAAAAGAGATTCCGGGTTTTGATAAAAGATTAGATGTTACTCCTGGGTTATCAGGATTAGCACAGATAAATGGCTCATATGATTTAGACCCTAAGGATAAGTTAGTATTTGATATTGATTATTCACAAAAGGTGAGTTTATTTTTTGATATAAAAATAATAATAATTTCTGTATTTAATAGTATTGCTGCTAAATGGGATCAGCCGGATAAATGATATTATTCTACCCTTACTTCTAATATCTTAACTTCAAAATAAATAGTTGAATTAGGAGGTATTAAGTTTTTGACTCCTGCAGATCCATATGCCATTTCAGAAGGTATAACTATTCTGGCTATACTACCTTCTCCTAGACCTAAAATCCCACTTTCAAAACCTTCTACTGCTTGACCGACTCCAGCCTTAAAAGTTAAAGTATTTACATCTTCAAAATATGAACTATCGAATATGCATCCATTTGGAAGCCATCCGGTATAATCAAGTTTTACAATATTTCCAGGTGATATTGTTAAACTGCCTTCATTTAACTCTTGCTTAACGCCAACAATGACTCCATTATCTAGTTCATTATTGTATAAAACGTTACTATCTTCGAATTTAGGTTTATCGCTCGGATATTCTTCATTCCTGCAAATGATGTCCCATTCAGGTACTATTTCTCCTTTTATTATTCCGAGGCTTTCATCCCAAAAATTTCTCCAGGTTTCTGGTATAACTTTTTTCCATGTTTGAATTAAAGGTTCTGCATTAATAGGATCATTCATTAGTAGTGCAACCCTTATTTTAAGTTCAAGAGTTTGGATTGAATTAGGGGATAATTCCTCTAATTTATTAAGAATATTTATAGCAACATCTAAATTATTGGCATCATAAACTGCTAAACTTGTATAAACGCTTGCTGCTCCGAAATGAATGTTGAAATGATCAGGCTCAGCTTCTATTCCTTTTCTGTATTCCTCAGAAACTAGCCCAACTAAAGAAGTATATGCTTCAGCAAATTTATCCGCTTCACTCGCCGTCGCAAGCATTTTCTCCATATCCCTCCTTACTATGTACATAAGCTCTTGCCTTCCATAGTTAGATAATGGTTCAAATTTGTTTATATTTTCTTGTGCCTCAATCAATGAAGTTGGAGATCCAAGAGGAGGGGTGACCTTCGCAGCCTGAAATGGGATAGCAACATAAGACCTAATGACTAATATGGTTACTATGGGGATAATTATTGCTGCAACAATAACTATAGAGTCTTTTACAAATGTCTGTTCTTTTGTTTCTTTAGTTACATTAATTTCTAATTCATCCTTTTTACCAAAACCTTGCTCTGTTCTTGTCAGAAATGCAATTAATAGCATTATTTGTAGAAATATCGAAGATACTGCGAAATTAAACATAGAAAAAGTTAAATAAGAAATAAAGAAGCACCCTAAAAGTATCCAGAAAATATTTTCTGAATCGCGCCTTATGGCCCTTTTTGTGATTAATATTCCAATATAAATCCAGAATGATATAAGTGCTATAAAACCAATAATTCCCGAAGTTGCCATTATATGAAGAACTCTGTTGTGAGCTCTATCAAAATGAGGTTTGTCATCTGCCATATTTTCATCATTTAAATTTATGTATTTATAATGAAGAACAGGAAAATTTTCAGGCCCAATCCCAAATATTGGATTATCGACAAACCCTTTCCATGCTGCACTCCAAGCAAAACCTCTTTCGCCAATATCAAATCCAGACCTGAATGGATAAGATATTCCTGATCCAAATAATGAAATAAATTTCATGGTAGAAGTACACTCTCGGAATGAATCTCTTTCGGTCAGCCATAAATAAGTTAATAATTGATCTGAACAAATCCTTGATTTCATTTCAGGTTCAGATATTTTTCCAGTCTCTACCATATGTTCTAGCAATCGCTCCATAGAAAGTCCTAACTTTCCAGATGATTTCTCTATTTCATTATATTCCTGAACAACTGAAAGCCCGGGGATTCTAGAGGTTATTTCAGGTCTTTTTTGATCAGCATTAAGCCCTTTCCAATTGGGACTTTCTTCAAAAACTTCTATAGGGAAAAACTTAGAAAGAACCTCGACTCTTAAATCTTCTCTTTGAGATTCAATTGTGGTAGTTATGAAAAAGAAGGTGGGAATTAAAATGATTATCAGAGTTACTGGAGCCAATGTAAATTTTCTAATTTTTTTATAAACGATTGACAGCATAATAGATATTAATAGAATTGAAGCCGCTATACCGATTAATGATGCCCTAGATCCTGAACTTAAAATCGTCCATATAGAAATAAGAGAAGCAATTCCAGCAATTACCACATAAGTTTTAGATGATTTTTTTAGAGAAGTATATGTATTAAAAATCGATAATCGATAATTTATTTTGAATTCTCTATAAACTAAAGCTAATGAACTAAAAGTCACCATTGATAAATATGATGCCACATAGGATGGATTTCCAATTGTAGACTCTACTCTTTCTCCTCCTGTATAAGATCCTTCAGGATTTACAACCAGAGGAAAGATGTCCAAACCTCCTACTAAAGGTATTACTAAATCTAGAGACTCAAAAAAACCTAAAGTAGCAACGATTAAGCCTACAAAAGTATTTACCTTCCACAAATTTATCCAAGATAATTTAGTCTTTAGAACTGAAAAAGCTATCAATATGAAAATTAGCCAATGAAAATATTCAACAACTCCTTCCATTCTCTCCCAATTGCCCCAAAAACTATTTTGGGGGCTAGAACCAAATAATCCAGCTAATGCTTGCGATAGCACAAAGAGTGAAAAAAGTAATATTAGGGTACTTTTTTCAGGTAAATATTTATTGTTAACAGTTATAAGGATTAGCCATAAGCATGATATTGAATAAATTACCCCTCTAAACCATAATGACTTCCCCACTACGAAAGGGAAAACAGTTTCAGGAGAAACTACTAGAGGCAGGAATAGTATTAATGAGAGTCCTAAGAAGATTAATTTAGGAAAGTATGTATTTATAAATATTCTCATTGATTTTAAGAGTTCTTTAGATGGCTAATTGTTTTATTGAGTCCTTCTTTTAGGCTAGTTTTAGGTTTCCAATTCGATATTCCTAAAGCTTTAGAATTATCTAATTCAATCCCCAATATATCCCCTTCCCTAGAATTACTCATAACAGGCTCATCTTTGTAATCAACTATTTCTTTTAGGCTATTGAATATATCAATAGTTTTTGTTTTTTGCCCAGAACATAGATTATAAGTTCCAGTTATATTCTCTTCTATAATTTTTTCGATGAAATCTACAACATCATCAATATATATATAATCTCTGTATTCATCTCCTGTACCAAAGATAGTCACTGGTTCATTTTCTAGCATTTTTTTCCCAAATATTGATACTACCCCTGCTTCTCCGTAAGGATTTTGACCAGGACCAAATACATTACTTGGCCTTATTATTGTAGAAGGTAGATTAGATTTATTTGAATAATAGGTTAAATATTTTTCAAAACTAGATTTTGACATACCGTAGGGACTTTGAGGGTCAACCGCATCATCTTCATTGAATTTTCTACCAACTTTTTCTCCATATATTGCTCCGCCAGTTGAAAAGAATACAAATTGAGTTAATTTTAGTTCCAAGGCAGATTTTAATATATTTAAGGAGCCCCCAACGTTAACATCATTGTCTAAAACTGGGTCTTTAGAAGATATCGCTACGCTCGCTTGTGCTGCGAGATGAATAACTTTATCAGGCTCGATTTCTTGAAAATAATCTTTAATTTTGTCCGACCTAATATCTATTTTTTTGTACTTAATATCTAAATTTGTTTTAGGTTCTGCTATATCTAGTACATATATTTCATTATTTTTGTATCCAGATAACTTAGATGCTAAAGCGGATCCAATAAAGCCAGATCCACCTGTAATTAGTATTTTATTTCTTCTATTTGTCACTTTTTCGATATTGTTGTCTATTGATGCATATTGATGGTTAATATGAAAATGATTTAAAGTATCAATAAATTAAAGAATAAACTAACTATACTAAATGACAAATTTCAAGCAAATAAAAAATGGAACAATATCAACCCCTAAAGGCTTTAGTGCTGACGGGATTTTTTGTGGTCTAAAACCAGCTGGAGAAGGAAAATTAGATTTGGGCATTATATTGTCTGATGATGATTGTAATTGGTCTGCCACTTATACCAAGAATAATATTAAGAGTGCATCTATTGATTATTGCAAAGAAATTAAAGGAAAAATTAAAGGAATTATAGTAAATAGCGGGTCTGCGAATTGTTGTGTTGGTGATCAGGGATTGGTAGATGCAAGAAAGATAGCTTTATTAGCTAAAGAAAAATATCAATCAAAAGCACCTTTTTTAGTTTCTAGTACTGGTGTAATAGGTGTTGAGATTCCAGTTGGATTGATTGAAAAAGAGATTAATAATTTTGAACCTTCTGAAGGTGGAGGGGAGAAATTTTCTAGAGCAATTATAACCACCGATTCAAAAACGAAAAATATTTGCGTTGAAGTTGAAACTTCAAAAGGTAAATATAAAGTTGGTGGAGTTGCTAAGGGGAGCGGAATGATTCACCCAAGAATGGGAACAATGCTAGGTTATATTACTACTGATGCTTCAGTAGACCCTATAATATTAACTGACACTTTAAGACAATCAGTTGATGTTTCTTTCAATCAGATTGATATAGATGGAGATACAAGCACAAATGACACTGTTGTTATTATGGCTAACGGAATGTCAGGCCAAGAAATAGATAATGAATCTGACAAACAAATATTTTCAGAAGCGATAGAATATGTATCAAAGTTTTTAGCGAAACTAATTGCTGAAGACGGAGAAGGTATATCACACTTGATTACATCTGAAGTAGTTGGAGCAACAAATGATGAAGATGCTTTGAAGATATCCAATGCTATAGTTTCTTCATCATTAGTGAAAACTGCTGTATTTGGAAAAGATCCTAATTGGGGAAGAATAATGATGGCAATTGGGAATGCAGATGCAGAAATGAATAGGGATAAGATAAAAATCTATATAAACGGAATACAAATTTCTGAAGAAGGAAAATCAGTTTCATTTCATTATCAATCTGTATTATCAGCGTTAAACAACTTTAATGTGGATATAAAAATTGATTTAGGTTTAGGTAAAGGAAGAGGCATGGCATGGGGTTCTGACTTAACTGAAGAATATGTGATTTTTAATTCTGCATATACTACATAATTTAATCAGAAATTGGGATCTATGAGAAAAATTAATGTTATAAAAATAGGCGGAAGCACTATAGAAGAGTGGGGCAAGTCTTTAGGTCAGGTAAAAAGCATCGTTAATCTTGGTGACCCAATATTATTGGTACATGGTGGTGGAAAAACTGTAAGTGAATGGAGTTCTAAATTAGGAATAAGACCAGAATTTGTAAAAGGATTAAGAAAAACCGACCCGCAAACTTTAGAAGTCGCATGTGCAATACTTTCAGGTTTAGTAAATTCTAAATTAGTAGTTAAATTGGAAAATATTGGTGTCAAATCTATTGGATTGTCTGGAGTTTCAGGCAAGTTGTTGGTTTCTAAGCCAAAAAGTAAAGACTTAGGACTTGTTGGAGATATAAAAAAAATAAATCATGATATCTTAGACACTTTATTTAAAGATAATTTCGTTCCTGTTATTTCACCTTTGGGATATAACGATGATAGTAATAATGTTGATTCTGACGGTATATTGAATATAAATGCTGATTCAGTTGCTTCTAAAATTGCTATTGAAACTAAAGCAGAAAAACTAATATATCAAACCGATGTTGATGGGGTAATTGATCAAAATGGAAGAGTGATACCTAGGATGACCCTTAGGCAATCTAAGGAATTATTAAATTCAGGTATAATAACTGGGGGGATGATACCTAAACTGCAGTCATGTATTGATGCTCTAGATGGAGGTGTTGACCATGGTCATATAATAAATGCAAACGGGGATTCGCTTATCAGTTTATTTGAAGGTAAAAAGATAGGCACTCATATAATTAGAGAAAGTTAAGGAAGATAATGACAACAACAGATTGGAAAAAACTAGAATCTACTTACTATATGCAAGTTGTTAATAGGTTGCCGCTTGTGCTAGTAAAAGGTAAAGGCACTATCGTATGGGACGAAGAAGGAAAAAAATATCTTGATTTTACTTCTGGTTGGGCAGTGTTAAATCTAGGTCATTCTCATCCAGCTGTTTCCAATGCTATTAAGTATCAAGTTGATAATATTATGCAAATGACAAATCTTTATTACACTATCCCTCAACTTAAGTTAGCAAAATTACTTATTGATAATTCTTGTTTTGATAGAGTTTTCTTTTCGAATAGTGGGGCTGAAGCAAATGAAGGGGCATGTAAATTAGCAAGAAAATGGGGTAAAGAAAAACTCGACGGAGCATATGAAATAATTACTATGGAAAACTCCTTCCATGGCAGAACATTAGCTATGATGGCTGCTACTGGACAAAAAGATTATCAGGAGAAATGGCAACCATTGCCAGACGGTTTTGTTAACGTCGAATATAACAATTTTGAAGCCTTGAAGAAAGCAACTAAGAAGAATACTTGTGCAGTTTTATTAGAAGTTGTTCAAGGAGAAGGTGGAGTCAATGTGCCTGATCATAGTTATTTGATTGATGTTCAAGAATGGTGCCACCAAAATAATATTTTATTTATGGTAGATGAGGTGCAAACTGGTATGGGAAGACTCGGAACCTTGTTTGGTTATCAAAAATTTGGATTAGACCCTGACGTAATGGTTTTGGGCAAGGCTCTTGGAGCAGGAACTCCTCTTGGTGCGTTTTTATGCAAGGAAAGATTTTCTGTTTTAGAACCTGGAGATCATGGAAGTACATTTGGAGGTAATGCATTAACTACCGCAGCAGGATGGGCTGCACTCAAATATATTATTGATACAGATATTCCTTCAGATTGTTCTGATGCAGGAAAATATCTTAAATCAATGCTAGATGGCTTAGCATCTAGACATAGTAATGTAGTTGATATAAGAGGATATGGATTATTAATAGGTCTAGAAATATCAAAAAATAAAGCACCTGAAGTAATGAATTTGTGCTTAGAAAAAGGACTTTTAATTAATGCTGTTAGACCTAATACATTAAGATTATTCCCGCCTTTAAATGTAACTGAAGGTGACATAAATAAAGCCGTAGCAATACTCGAAGAAGTTTTTGTTGAATTAAAGATTTAAGGGGTTATTGGAATGAAAAAAGATATAGCTATTCTTGCATTCAGTGGAGGACTTGACTCTACTATATCTGTAGATTGGATAAAAAAAAATTATGGCTATGAAGTTATAACTTTAACTGTTGATCTAGGAGGTGGACAGTTTTCTTCGGATCTAGAAAAGAGGGCAAAAAAGGCCGGGGCATCTGATTGCCTTATTTGGGACGTTAAAGAAGAATTTGCGAAAGATTTTATACTTCCTAGTTTATTAGCAGGTGCTATTTATGAGAATGAATATCTTTTGGCTACTTCAATTGGTAGGCCCTTAATGGCAAAAAAACTTGTAGAAGCCGCAATAGAATATGATGCTAAAGCTGTAGCACATGGTTGTACTGGGAAAGGAAATGATCAGGTTAGATTCGATACAGCTATTAAAACTCTTTCGTCTGATTCTCCATTAGAAATAATAGCTCCAGCAAGAGAAGCCTCCCTTACAAGAGATGAAGAGAAAGAATATGCAAAAAAACTTGATATTAAGTTGCCCGGAGTAGATGAAAGAGTATATTCAATTGATAGAAATTTGTGGGGATTGGCAATTGAAGGTGAAGATTTAGAAGACCCTTGGATAGAGCCACCAGAAGATGCCTATATGATAACTTCTTCTCTAGAAGACGCCCCTAATAAACCAAAATATATAGAAATCTCATTCAACAAAGGAACTCCCGTTAAATTAAATGGTAATAAATTAGGTTTAGTAAATTTAATTGAAGAACTTAATGATATGGCTGGATTGTGTGGGGTAGGTAGAACAATACACGTGGAAAATAGATTGGTAGGCATAAAATCTAGAGAAACATATGAAGCGCCAGCAGCAACCGTTTTATTTAAATCTTTACAGTCATTAGAAAAATTAAATTTAAGTAGAGATCAGCAAAGAATGAAAAGTATGATTTCTACTACATACTCAGATTTAGTTTATGACGGAAGATGGTACTCAGGATTAAGAGAAAATTTAGATGCTTATTGTAAGAGTTCTGCTAGATATTTAACTGGAGATGTGCGCATAAAACTCTTTAAATCAAATTGTGAAGTGGTAGGCGTAAGATCCCCTTACTCCCTTTATTCTTTTGATCTTGCTACTTATTCTTCTGAAGATAAGTTTGATCATAATTCAGCGGTTGGCTTTATAGATATATATAGTTTGCCATCCAGAATACAGAGAAAACAACAAATTCATGATGAAATGGAATAGATATGGATAATAATACAGATAAAGTATTTTCAAAAAATCTTTTTTCAAATTTTTCATCATCAATTTCATTCGATAAGAGAATATATAAGGAAGATATAAAATTATCTATTGCTTATAGTAAGGCTTTAAAAAAAATAGATATTCTCACATCTGAAGAACAGAAAAAAATAGAAGAAGGTTTAACTCTAATTCATAAAGAAATAGAGTCAGGCAAATTTAAATGGAGAGATGATCTAGAAGATATTCATATGAATATTGAAAGTAGGTTGCATGATTTAGTAGGAGGTATTGCTGGCAAAATTCATACTGGCAAGTCTAGAAATGATCAGGTTGCTACTTCATTAAGAATGTATCTAAAAACGAGAATAGATTATATTCACAAATTAATAAGAAACTTAGAAATAGAGGTTGTAAATAAAGCTGAATTAAATTTTGGTATTATTATGCCTTCTTATACTCACTTACAAAAAGCTCAGCCAGTACTACTTTCTCACCATTTAATGGCATATTTTGAGATGCTTGAGAGAGACATCTCAAGATTTTATGAATGCAAGAATAGAATGGATCAAATTATTCTAGGGAGTGGTGCTGTTGCAGGATCGTTTTATGATATAGACAGAGAGTTTTTGGCAAAGGAATTGGACTTTTCTAGAGTAAATAAGAATAGTATAGACGGCGTGAGCGATAGAGATTTTATTTTAGATTTGGCTAACTGTATTACTACATCAATGATGCATTTAACTAGACTTTCTGAAGAATTAATTTTGTGGTCATCTGAAGAATTTAATTATATTAATCTGCCTGATAATGTTGTTACAACTTCTAGCATGATGCCTCAAAAAAGAAATCCTGATTATCCTGAATTAATAAGAGGTAAGTTTGGAAGAACTTTAGGAAACTTAGTTTCAATAATTACAATGCTAAAAGCTTTGCCATTATCTTATAACAGAGATATGCAGGAAGATAAGGAACCTATATTTGATTCTATAGATACATATATTTCTTCAATGGAAGTTATGATTGAAATAATAAAAGGTTCTAATTTTAACAAGAAAGTGATGATGGATTCGGCATCAGGAAACATATTGGCTACTGATCTTGCAGATATATTAACTATGAAGGGTGTTCCATTTAGAGAATCCCATATAACCATAAGCAAATTGACTAATGAACTGCATAAAGAAGGAAAATCAATATCTGATTTATCAAAATCTGAATTGAGTAAGGCTCTTGGAGAAGATATAGATATAGATAATAAAAAGAGTATAAATTCCAGAAATATTGTTGCAGGTACTTCAGAAAATAGAGTTAAAGAAGAAATTAAAACTGCTAAAAAAATCTTAAATATTTAATGAGTAATATATCTTCCGATCTAAAAATTTCTGCTTCTATTTTAGCCGCAGATTTTAGGAACCTTGAAGCTCATATTAATGAAGCAGAAATTTTTGGGTGTGATGAATTCCATTTTGATGTAATGGATGGAAACTTTGTCCCAGAAATTTCAATGGGGCCAATAGTATTAAAGTCATTAAAAAATTTAATAAATCTACCTTTAGAAATTCATCTCATGGTTGACGACCCTTTTTATCATGTCGATAGTTTTGCTGATATAGGAGTAGATATAATTACTTTTCATATTGAGGCATGTAAAGAACCTAATAAATTGATTAATAAGATAAAATCAAAGGGTATAAAAGTAGGTATTGCAAAGAATCCTAGTACTTCTATAGATAGAATTGACGAATTTCTGGAAGAAGTTGATAGAGTACTAATAATGTGCGTAGAGCCAGGATTTTCAGGGCAAAAATTTAATGAAAAAGTGGTAGATTCTATAATCGAATTGGATAATTTATTATTAAGTAGAAATATCAGAAATTTGGTAGATATTGCTGTAGATGGAGGAATAAATTCTTACTCAATAAAAAAATGTAAAGAGGCCGGAGCACAAATTTTCGTATCTGGGTCCTCTATTTTTTGGGAAGGTGATGTCAGATCTAATATAATATCATTAAAGAATTCTTTGAGAGATAAATTATGACAGAAAATACTGTTATTAAAAAGGGATTAAATGCTGAAGATTATGTTCAGTTGATTAAGGTTTTTACTTTGTCGTTGGAAGGGCACAGAGAAGTTATGAATTCCCTTAATGTATTTCCAGTACCGGACGCAGATACTGGAACAAATATGTATATTTCTGTAAAAGGAATTATGGATAGCCTTGATAATGCGGATCCGCATCATGATTTAAATGTGCTTTCTAAAGATATAGCAAATTATGCATTACTTTCTGCCCAAGGAAATAGCGGGCTTCTAATTGCTCAACTTTTTAGAGGAATCCATAAGGGTGTTTCAAGTTCTAATATCTTGGGCTTATCCGAATTAGCAGAATCATTAGAACAAAGTTATGAGTACGCATTTAGTTCGATTCACGAACCCCAAGAAGGAACAATGATAACTGTGATGAGAGAATGTGCAAAAATAGCAAGAAAGTATTTAGATACTAAAAATTCCGATTTTAAAAAAGCTTTAGAAGCAATTAGTAGTAGAGCAAAATCTGCTGTTGAAGAAACAAAGGGCCAGATGGAGCTTCTTAAGCAAGCTGATGTAATTGATTCTGGCGCTTATGGATTTTCAGTAATGTTGGAGGCTGCGCATAATTGTGTTGAATCTGATCAAAACGGTAATATTAATTTAAGAGTAGATGGCACAAATTCATTTATTCCACAAATTCCAAATTATTATTCTCCTAAAGAAGATTTCTTTCTATCGTCATCTCATGATGAGGACTGGGGATATTGTGTAGTTTTTGCTTTGAGTGGTAATAATTTAGATTCTGAAGAAATTAAGAAACAATTAACTGACAAAGGCAGATCATTAGTTGTATCAGGCACTGAAGATGTTGTGAAAATTCATATTCATTCTGAAAACCCTGACCAAGTTGTAGATTTTTCTAGAAAATTTGGGGATGTATCAAATGAAAATATCACTAATATGGACGAACAATTTGATGAAATGAAAAATAAAGTCACACAAAAATTTGAAAATGAAGTTTCAATTGTTGCCGTAACTTCAGGTGAAGGAATTGTGAGTTTTCTTAAAAAAAATACTTTTGGAACTATTGAATTTATTTCTAATGATGAATTAAAAAATATGGATAATAATAAATTTAATAAATTTATATCTACAATATCATCAAAGAAAATTATATTATTTGGAAACTCTTTGCAGGCCTTTAAGGATCTTTATGAACTTTCTTCTGATGATAATAAAAAATTAAATGTGATTAAAAGCACAAATGATTCAGAACTTGTTTCTTGTGTCTTTGCATTTAGCCCTGAGATAGATATTAAAGAAAATTTAATAAATATCAATTCCTCACTAGAAGAAAATATTACTTTTGAGATAAAAGAAGATAATTTAGAATCTTCAATGATTACAAGTTTAGTTAAAGATTTGGATAATAGATTTATTATTATTTATCATCATGAAGATAAACTAGAAAGTGCAAAAAAAATAGAGAAAGTTTTACAAGATAATTATAAAATTGATGGCGTAGAATTCATATCTCATACATCTAGCGAGTATGACTTTTTGATTTCAGTTGAGTGATGTCTATTTACAGTATAGATCCAATCTTGTAAATTGTATTAATAAATTAAAAGTTGAGGAGTTAGATTATGTCCATAGGTATTATATCCGACAGTGCTTGCGACATTCCGAGTGAATTTCTTAAGAAGTTAGATATAACTGAAGTTCCAGTCAATGTTACGTTTGGCAGTAAAGTTTACAAAGAGAATGTAGACTTAAAAGGCGATGAATTTTATAAAATGTTAGCCAAAGGCGATTTATTTCCAACAACATCTCAGCCTTCTCCCGGAGATTTTGAAAAGGTTTATGCATCACAGTTAAAAAAGCACGACGAATTATTATCTATTCACATATCATCTAAAGTAAGCGGAACATATAATTCTGCAATACAGGCTGCTGAAAAAATCGGAAAAGGAAAAATAACTGTTATTGATAGTAAGAGTGTAACTATGGGCACAGGATTAGTAATTATCAAAGTTGCTTCTGAACTTAAGAGTAAAAAGTCATCTAAAATGTCTGATTTAGTTAAAATGACCAATGATTTAGTTAGCAAATCAAGAATACTTGTAGCTTGTGAAACAATTGAGTACCTAAAAAGAGGCGGAAGAATAAGTTCTGGAGCAGCATTCTTTGGTGGTCTATTGAATGTTAAGCCTGTAATTGGTGATAGAGATGGAGAGGTTGTTTCCATTGCTAGACCTAGATCAATGGTAAAAGCCTTATCTTTTTTAAGAAGAGAGGCAGAAAGTTACAAGAATCATCAAGGTATGGCCGTTTTACATACTACAGAAACTTTTGATTCTCGTGCATTATATAATTCCTTATCTGGAAATCAACAGACTGACAGTAAGAAGAAAAAAAGTGCTTCTGAAGAAAATATGTATGTAGGTGAAGTTGTAAAAGCGCAATTTGGACCTGCTGTTGGCGCTCATGCTGGCCCAGGTGCAGTTGGAGTAGCATTTATTGGTGATTCTCCTAAATAGACCTATAAAAAATAAAATCAAATAATTTGCAGAAAAGTTTAGCAAAAGAGTTAAACATAAGACCTACCACTGAATCTAAGTTGAATGAACTTGGTATATATTCTCCATTGAATTTGTTAAATTATTTTCCTTCTAGGCATATCGACTATTCTGAAGTAAAAAAAATATTCCAATGTAGTAAATCTGAAAATGTGACAATTGTTGGGCAAGTAATTAAATCAGTTAAAAGAAGAATTGGGCCTAAAATGAGTTCATGTGTAGCAACGCTCACAGACGATACTGGTTTTATAGATATAATTTGGCATGGTCAACCTTATTTGACTTCAAAATATTCTAAAGGCACTTGGATATCTGTTAGTGGTAAGATTTCAAAGTATGGTAATAAATTGCAAATGTCTAGCCCTGAAACAGAAATTATTGATCCTGCAATTTCCTCTTCATCAAATGGAATAATAATGCCTATTTATTCACTTAAGGATAAAATCCCTCAAGCAACATTTAGATCAATAATTAAGAAATGTCTTGAGAAATACCTTGGCAATATTCCTGAGTATATCCCTTCAGAGATACTAGATGATTTAGATATGTTTGAGATAAATTATGCTACCCAAAATCTTCATTTTCCTAGCAATATAGAATCTTTGGACATTTCGAGAAGAAGATTCTTATTTGAGAAAATGTTATTTAATCAAATTTTTATGCTAATGAGGAAATATGAAAGAGAAAAAAATTATGATCTTGAAAAAATAATTATAGAAGACTTGCTTATTAATGATTTAAAAAATTATTTTAGCTTTCCACTTACCGAAGATCAGATTAATTCAATTGATGAAATCATTGCTGATTTGTCTAAAAATATTCCAATGAGAAGGATCTTGCAAGGGGAAGTTGGAAGTGGAAAAACATTGGTTGCTTTAGTGAGTTTATTTTCAATAGTAAGGTCAGGATATCAAGGTGCTTTTATGGCTCCCACTGAAATACTAGCTGAACAACATTTTATTAATATAAAAGAACAATTTGAAGGTGAGAATTATTTAGATTTTAGTAATAAAGTAATTTCAATAAAAATGCCAGGAATAATGAATAGGGGAATGGTTGTTGCATTGCTAACTGGCAATCAAGCCTCTTCTGAAAAAAAACTTATTCATAAACTCGCAAGTAATAGAGAAATAGATTTAGTTGTTGGAACCCACACTTTGTTTCAAGAAGATTTTAATCCTACAAAACTTGGTTTGGTGGTAGTTGATGAGCAGCACAGATTTGGAGTATCCCAAAGAGATGCTTTAGTAGAAAAATCTAAAGTTCCTCATTTGTTGTCAATGTCAGCTACTCCGATACCAAGAAGTCTAGCTTTAACTTTATATGGTGACTTAGAGGTTAGTACCTTACGTAGTTGTCCCGAGGGAAGAAAAGAAATTGACACATTGTGGTGCAGAGAAGATAAAGATAAAAAGGCAGCCTACCTAAAAATTTATAATGAAATTCAATCTGGAAGACAGGCTTTTATTGTATGCCCATTAATCCATAAATCAGAAAAAATAGACTCTATGTCAGTTGAAGAAATGCTTTCAGATCTAAATGGTTCTATGCTCAAAGAAGTAAAGATAGATGTGCTGCATGGAGAAATGAATATGGAAGAAAAGAGCAGAATAATGAATAGATTTAAAAATAATGACTTTAGTTTATTAGTTGCTACCCCCGTAATTGAAGTAGGAGTTGATATTCCCAATGCTACTTGTGTGATAATTGAGTCTGCAGATAGGTTTGGATTAGCCCAACTCCATCAGATAAGAGGAAGAGTAGGTAGAGGTTTTGAAAAAAGTTATTGTTATTTATTTACTAGAAATATTTCTGAAAATGCTGATGAAAGACTTAATTCTTTTGAAAAAACAAAAAACGGATTTGATTTAGCAGAAGCAGATCTAAAAATTAGAGGACCCGGAGATTATATTGGTAGTAAGCAAAGCGGAATGAATGATATTTCTTATGAGATGATTAATGATAATAAGACCTTAATGAATTCAAGAAAGTGGGCAACAAAAATTGTTAGTAGTGAAAAGAAATTAGGCCCAGAGTATGAAAATCTTAGAGAAGAATTCAAGAAAAGATTTGATTTTATTAATACAGGAATATCCTAAATAGTAATCTCGAGAATAGAGATAGCATCTCTATTTATAATTCCTTGAATAGCTTTTTCTGGAATTAAAGGTAGGTTATATTTTTTTGAATAACTTGATAGCCTCATTAATTTATCTTTAGTTTCTTCAGGTGTTGTAATAGGCCAGTCAGAACCAAATAATATTTTATCAATTACTCCCCATTCACTAAATAAGTTTAATCCATTCCAAAATGACCAAGGCCTATAAAATTGAGCAGAAACATCCGCAAATACATTCTTGTGTTTTCTTACCACTGACATACAATCAGGTTGCCATGGATGGGCAAGATGAGCCAGAATAATTTTCAAATTTGGAAATACCATTGCGATTTGATCTATATGTTTAGGATGAGCATAGTCTAGTGGCGCATTGGTAACAGGCGAAGTTCCTTGATGAAAAATTATTGGTATATTATCTCTCTCTAGTTTTGAATAAAGTTTCATAGCTTCTATGCTCGATGGATGAAAATCTTGATAATTTGGGCCAAGTTTTATCCCTTTCAACTTTAATTCATTTACACACCTATCATATTCATTATCAATATCTGGATCCATAGGGTGAAGAGACATGAATGGTATTATTTTTTTAGGTGCATAAGAAGCTACTTTAGCTGCTATATCATTTTGATTAAAATTCTTGTCCCATCCTGGAGATGAAAGTATTTCTTCGTTTTTACTCCAGGGTTTAGGGGCTATTCCAAAAATAAAAGTTTTATCTACATTTTTAAAAGCCTCTAAGTATTCTTCTACAGAGTTTGTTAACTTTGTGGGTTGTCCAGAACCTGATTTCATTGCGTTTTCATACTTAATTTCTGATTCAGGAACTTCGAATTCATGGCTTGGTAAATGTGTATGTACGTCAACTATCATATTTGGTA
>CESD01099469.1_pt1 | contig 18541 bp, 18 predicted proteins | sample 531191 | NCBI WGS metagenome assembly CESD01 (sample SAMEA2622021, study PRJEB7988) | marine metagenome | biome: marine biome (ENVO:00000447); feature: deep chlorophyll maximum layer (ENVO:xxxxxxxx); material: "saline water (ENVO:00002010), including plankton (ENVO:xxxxxxxx)" | depth 188 m
TTCGTTTCCAGCATTAGATAGAAGAACTCCTAATGTTGATCCCCATATTGTGTTTCCTAAAATCTTAACTCTCATTTTTTTTAAAGTTTAATTTATTTTCTGTCCCAGAAATTATACGTTTTATATTTTCATCATGCTTGTATATGATTATTGATACTGCCGGAACTAGATATATCATGTCAATCCATGAATTATCAAATAAATTCATAGAGTTGAATATAAGCATAGAAATTAACGCCACTAAACACCCTAATATCGAGCCTACAGATACCATTCTTGATGCGATGACAGATATTGCGAACACTATTAAAGCCGATAGTGCAGAGGGTGTAAAAATAACAAATAGAGGGCCTATCCCTGTTGCTACTCCCTTACCTCCTCTGAATTTATAGAATACAGGATAACAGTGACCTACTATTGCAGAAAGAGCAGCAACTTGTGTAGCGTAATTTATCGAAGTAAATTGATAATTTTCTATAATTAAAACTGGAATTATTGACTTTATCATATCCAAAAATAGCACTAAAAATCCATAAGAGATACCTACGTTCCTTAAAACATTTGTTGCTCCTGTATTTCCGCTACCTTTAGAGGTTATGTCTATATTTTTGGATAATTTGCTTATGATTCTTCCAAATGAAATTGAGCCAATTAGATAGCAAGATAAAATCGTTAATATAAATAAAAAATAATCGTTCATTTTTCTGAAATTTCTAGTTGAAGAGGAACACCTCTTAAGTCAAAAATATTTCTTAGTTTATTTTCAATGTACCTCTTATATGAAAAATGTACTAACTCAGCATTATGAAATTTTATTTGTATTTTAGGAGGATTGGAACCAATTTGTCTGGCCGAAGTGGGGTATACCCTCCTTTTTCCTTTAGATGGAGGCATGTTTGAACTTATTATATTTAAGATATTTTTCCAAATTTCATCATCATTAAAATTTTGCCTATACCTTCTATTAACACTAATTAACTCTTTTAACATTTCGCTCATTCCTGATTTCAATTTTGCTGATGTGTAGACTAAAGGTATTCCAGGAAAGAATTTCAATTTTTCTATTATTTCTGTTTCTTTAATTTTCTCTTTATCGATTAGGTCTAATTTGTTCATTACTAATACGCAACCATTTCCACTTTCTCTTATAAGTCCAGCTATGTGCTGATCTTGTAGTGTTAGATTTTCTGTAGAATCTATAACTAAAAGAGATATATGACTTTCAGATATTGCTTTTATAGTTCTTAGGACACTGAAATACTCGATCTCCTTTCCGATTTTACCCTTCCTCCTTATTCCTGCGGTATCTACAATTGTGTAATCATTATTTTTGTATTCAAATTTTGAATCTACAGAATCTCTTGTTGTCCCTGGCATCTCACTTACGATAGATTTAGCTTGCCCTATCATGCTATTAAAAAGTGTAGATTTGCCTACATTAGGTCTTCCTATAATTGAAAATTTGATTGATTCGTCATCAGCTTCCTCTATGGAAAAAAGGTGCTCTAATGAATTCATCAAATCAAATATGCCATTTCCATGATATGCGCTAATATTAATTCCCTCTCCAAGACCTAGGACAAAAAAATCATTAATATTTTCTTCTCTAGATGAATTATCTACTTTATTTATAACTAAAGTTATTTCTTTATCAATTTTTCTAATAATCCTTAATATTTCTGTATCTTCATTAGTAATTCCTGAAGTAGCATCGACAACGAATAGTATGTGGTCCGCTTCATTTATGGATTCATAACTTTTATCTGTTACCTTTTTTGTTATTTGGTTATCAGAATAGGTTTCAATGCCTCCAGAATCAACAAGAATAAAAGATTTATCATTCCATAAACAATTAGTTTGTATAGAATCTCTTGTTGTCCCTGGTATCTCACTTACAATAGATTTTCTTTTTCCAGTTAGCCTATTGAAAAGTGTAGATTTACCTACATTAGGTCTTCCGCAAATTGTTATTATTGGAGTGCTCACTTCAAATTCATTAGGTATCTAATTAAACCTACTTGACCCCAAATTCTATTTTCTGCCTGATCAAATACTATTGATTTATTATGATCAACAAGCCCCTCAGATATTTCTTCTCCATGATGTGCTGGTAAATCATGCATGAATATTGCTTTGGAGTTTTCCAAAAGACTCGCATTAACTTGATATCCTTTAAATTTTTCTTTTCTATCTTCCTTCTCTGATTCCTGTCCCATGCTAGTCCAAACATCTGTGTATATAACATCTGAATTTTTTGAAGCTATTTCAGGGTCTCTTTCTAGTATAAAGTTACCTTTGCTCAATTTATTAAAATCATTAATTTTATCAAGGTGCTTATCAGGAATTTCAAATCCTTTAGGGCATGAATGGATAAATGTGCCTCCTAATATAGAAAAGACTTTTGCTAAACTTGTTGCCACGTTATTCCCGTCACCAATAAATGTTAACTTAATTTCATTAATACTAGGTTCACATTTCTCTGAAATAGAAATTATATCTCCTATTGCTTGGCATGGATGTTCTTCATCACTCAAAGCATTAATTACAGGCACATCAGAATTAAGAGAGAATTCTTCGATTGTATCTTGCTTGAATGTTCTTAGAATAACCAAGTCACTCATTTTTGATAGCACTTTAGCAATGTCAGATATTTTTTCTCTTCCCCCCATACCAACTTCTTTGGGATCAAAATATATTGGATTTATTCCGAGGTAATTTAAAGCTTTAAAAAAACTAAGCTTTGTTCTTAATGAAGGCTTTTCAAAAAGCAATACCCCGGTTTTGTTTGTTGAGTTCAGTTTTTTATCAATATTTTCTAAATAATTTTTCTTAGAAGATTTTCCCAAATTTAATATTTGTTCTAAATCTTTTTTATTAACGTTATCTAAATTTATAAAATCTTTTTTCATTACATATTCTCCGGAGAATCCATCCCCATTATATTCAAGAGGTTACTCAAGATTATTTTAGATGCTTTTATTATTAATAATCTACTTTTAGTCTGTTCAATATTTGTTAAGTCCTCATCTATTACTCTATTTTTCTCGTAGAACTTGTGAATTACCTGAGCAAGTTCTAGTGCATATGATGAAAGTTCGTGAACATTTAAAGTTTTGGTGACCCTATTAAGTAATTCGGGGTATTCTATGAGTTTTTTTAATAAGTTAACCTCATCTGCAGAAACCAATAAATTTGTATCAGCATCACTATAATCTATATCAAAATGTTCAGATGATCTTAATATTGAGCTGACTCTTGCATGAGCATATTGAACATAAAATACAGGGTTTTCAGAAGATTGCTTTTTAAAAATATCTATATCTATTTCCATCTGGCTTTCGGGTGACCTACTGATAAAACTAAACCTACAAGCGTCGCTTCCTATCTCTTCTACTAGGTCTTTTAAAAAAATACTCGTACCTGCTCTTTTACTAAATTTTGATATCCCGGATGAACTTTTTAAGGAAACAATTTGATTGAGTAATACCTTTAATTTTTTTGAATCTATTCCTAGTTTTTCTAGAATTAATTCCATTCTTTTTATATGACCATGATGATCAGCTCCCCATAGATCAATAACTTTATCAAAATTTCTTACTTCAAATTTGTCTCTGTGGTATGCGATATCAGTAGCAAAATATGTTGGTTTATTATCGTTACTTTTTATTAATACATTATCTCTTTCATCTCCAAGTTCTTCCGTTTTTACCCATATAGCACCATCCTTCTCATATGTCAGATCTAGGTTACCTAGATTATCAAGAGTGTTACTAAAGTAGTTTGAAGCAATTAAAGAAGATTCATAAAACCAAGTGTCATGTTCTATTTTGATTAACTTTAGATCCTCTTTTATATTTTTTATACACACATCTTTAGAGTTATTTTTTATCTCATCAAAAATAGTTTCTTTAGTGTTGTTTAGATCATGATTCTTGTATTTAGGAGCTAATTCTCTAGCAATTTCAACAATATCATCTCCTCTATAATGATCTTCCAAGATATTAAAATCTGTCCCATTAATCTCTTTAATCCTTTCAATAACTGATCTGCCAAAAATTTCCATTTGGTTCCCGGCATCGTTTACATAGTATTCTTTTTCTACTTGGAATCTTTGATTCTCTAGTAAGTTTGCAATGGTACTGCCTATTACAGCTCCTCTAATATGCCCTAGATGAAGTCTTCCAGTTGGATTTACACTTACAAATTCAACCTGAACTTTAGAATCCCTAGGATTAGGTGGCCTTCCATAATTTTTTTCTTGAGAAATAATTGCTTTAATTTCATGTTTTATCCAATTTTTACTTATAGAAAAATTAATGAACCCAGGCTTTTCTACGGAGAACTTCTCAATTTCTTCGCAATCAGGTAATAACTCAACTAAATTTTTTGCTATATCTAAAGGATTTTTAGATAACAATTTTGATATCTGTAGTGGCAAACTCGTGGCAAAATCCCCAAAGTTAGGATTTTTTGGTCTTTCTATAATGAAATCTGGAGCCTCATATATGTCAATTTCTTCACCTTTTAGAAGATCTTCTAAGGCTTGCGTTGTTAAGTTATGTAAAAATTCTGAAATAAGCATTAAGATTAGTATAGATTTATATTATGTTGACTTACAAGCTTTGACTGAATAAAGAAACAATGAATAGTGAAATAGTTAATTTATTAAAGAATAAATACAATCTGGATAATAATGATCTAGAAATTGTTATAAGTAGAATAAATGAACTTGAAGAGGCTGTGAAAAAAATTAGAGGCGTTGAAATAATAGAGGATTTAACGCAATTAAACCCTTTTATATTCCAAAATGAGTGATATCTCAAATCTCACTTTGTCAGAAATATCTGATCATGTATATAAGAAGAAATTATCCCCGGTAGATCTATTTTCTTATTATCATGATCGTATTAATAAACTAGACTCAAAGATAAATTCATTTATAGATATTTTTGATGATTGGGGAGAAAAAGCAAAGATTTCTGAGCAGGAAATATCTAGAGGAGAGTACAGAGGTCCGCTTCATGGTATTCCAATTGCTGTAAAGGATTTGGTTGATGTAAAAGGAAAAATTACTACCGCAGGGTCTAAAATTTTATCTTCAAATGTTGCTGGAAGTTCTGCCGAAATTGTTAATGCGCTTGAATCAGCAGGAGCTATTATTGTTGGTAAGACAGAGTTAGTTGAATTTGCTTTTGGTCCTCATGGTATAAATTCAAATTCTAATCAAACTAAGAATCCTTGGGATCTTGATAAAATACCAGGCGGCTCAAGTAGTGGATCTGCTGCTGCAGTTTCTGCAGATATGGTACCTATTGCAATAGGTAGTGATACTGGAGGCTCAATTAGAATGCCCGCTTCATTTTGTGGAGTAACTGGATTTAAGCCATCTTACAATAAACTTTCTACTAAAGGAGTTTTTCCTCTTTCTTGGACATTAGATACAGTAGGCCCTATAGGGAAAAGCACAAAGGATTGTTCAATATTTGTTGAAGAAGTATGCAAAAAACAAAATCCTAAAGATCAAAATCCGTTCGGAGAATTTAACTCATCTATGCTAGATAATTTTGATAGTTTGCTGCCTGTGAGATTAAGAGTCGGAGTTCCAACGGATAGTTATTTCTCAGAAATGGATGATGAAATTAAAAAAGTTTTTACTAACTCTATTGATCTTATGGAATCTAATGGGGCTGAAATCGTTAATATTGATTTATCATGGTTATCCATATCAAGACCAGTAAATGTTGTTATTACTTTAGCTGAAGCCATGAATGTTCATAAGGATTATTTAATATCCAATTATGATGATTATACTTATGAAGTAGTTAGCAGATTGGTATCTGGAGAAGGGTTAACAATGAATGATTACTTTAGTTCTCTTAGAGTTATGAATAATATCCAAGGAAAAATTCATGAGGAATTCAATAATTTTGATGTTCTTGCTTGTCCTACGACTCCTGAGTTACCTGGATTGATAGAAGAATATTCAAAGGAGAATTTATCAAGTTCAAAAAAAGTTGTTGGAGGTAGAATTCCTAGTTTTACAAGCGTATTTAATGTCACTAGGCAGCCTTCATTGAGCACTTTAGCCGGATTTTCAAGTACAGGGATGCCTGTTGGGTTGATGTTTACTGGAAGATTTAATAGGGACTTTGGTGTGTTACAAGTCGGCAATTGGTTTGAAAAGATAAATCAACATAATAGGGGTAATAAACCTTTTATTGAATAATTTGATTTATAAAATTTGTGCATATTTTTTTTGATTCTTCGACGCTTAGCCCTTCGCATAGGATTACAGTATTTCCGTATATAATGTAGTGTAGATATTTTGCCTTTGCGGACCCAGGCCCTGATCCGGCACCTCTCCTATTTACCCTTCTATCCGAATTGCCTTCTTTCCAAGTTACATCTCTTGATGCTAGTATTGCATCTTCTCCTATAATTTCCTCTATTATTTCTATAGAATTTTTTGCGTTATCGTGAGTGTCATAAAATCTTAATTCATAATCATAAGTGTTATTTAATTCATCTTTCATCCAGCCAAAAAAAGCACCATTAGCATTTTTTAGTCCTGAAACATCATATTCTTTTAGTACCTTAAATCCTATATTTTTAAAATTATCAATATTTAAATAACTTTCATTATTGCTGAATTGCTCAATTTCAATGAAATTTGTATCTTCATTATTGCAACCAATAATGACTATCAAGAAGAATAAAAAATATTTAATCTTGGTTACTTTCATTTCTTGTGAAATAGTTTGTTAGTGTAATTAAAATTAGAGCCAATATGATTCCAGAAATAAAGAATAGATACAAAGATAGGTCTAAGTATGAATTTTTAGGTAGGTCATATAATAGTCCAATACTCGCACCCACAATTAAACCTGAGATAATTATTCTAAATTCATCTTTGTATTGATCTAATATTTTTTTTATTAACATTATGGCTGTTAAGAACCCGGCTATACCTCCTGATAAAAACAAAAGTAAATACGATAAGTCCATTTCATTTACTGAATTTACTGTGCTTTCATATGTACCCAAGATTAAAAGTATTGATGATCCGCTAATGCCTGGTAATATCATGAACCCAAAAGATAAAAGTCCAGAAATAATAATAATATAAAAAACCGGATCTGATTTACCTATATTAGGGATAAATATCGAAGTCAATCCAATAATTAATCCAAGAAATATATTCACTAATAATTTTCTATTTTTTCTCAATTTAATTAGCAAATTGATGCTACAGAAAATCATTAAGGCTATTAAAAATACCCTTGATTCATTGCCATAATTTTCAAAAAGAAAAGAAGCCAATTTAGTAAAAATAAATACTGACAAAAGTATCCCTATTAGTAGTGTAATAATTAGATTGTATTCAATTTTTCTAGGAGAAATTTCTTTCCTTAAAGTTACCTTTCTTACTATTGAATTAAGCGAATAAATCACATTATTGTACTTTCCAGAAAGAAAGAGAATTGTGCCTCCACTCACCCCGGGAAATAAATCAGCGAAACCAACAACTATACCTATACTTATATTTTTAAGATTGTGTTTAATTAGTTTAATCAATCGAATTCTCTTCATTTGTCCTGTAAGGTAAAACAAAATTAGCATCAGAAAATGCTTTTTTCATTTCATTTAGTACATTATTTAATTCACTGATAGCTTCTTTTGGGAGTTCGCAATTATTTACCGACATACAATACTTCTCAAATTCTTTTTGTATTTCTGACAAATCATAACAAGCTTTCTGTATAGCTTCTTGGTATTTGCTGTTCCACTCTGTAAAACGTCTTGAATAGCACCCTTGATCCCACTTTACTGCTCTCCATTGACTGGGCCCTTGAGAATTTATCATATTTATAGCGCCAGTCCTTATCCAACTATAAACCCATGCTTCTACATCTATATCTCCACCAAATTCACGACTATTTTTTACTCTAAATACTTCTTCAACTCCGGATTTACCCCTGTCATAAATTAACGGACCCAATGTTAATGAAAAAACCACAGCAATAAATATAGATATAAAAAGTATTTGTAGATTTGAAGGATTCCTAGATGATCTTCTTATATATCCAATTACTCTTTTAATTTTATTTGTATTAGTTTTTTCCATAGAATAATAATTTAATAATCAGAGTAATATTAAGTTAAAAGCAGGGAATAATGAATATTTATAAAATAGAATCTCCAATTTTGGTTGCCCCAAGTCCTACGCCTTTTACTATAGAAGGCAGTGTTGATTATAAAGGTATAGAAAATAATGCTGAAAAATGGCTAACAACTGAACTTTCAGGTTTTGTTCTTGGAACAGAGAATGGTGAAGAACAGTTATTAAGTTTTCAAGAAAAAAAAGATATTTGCAAAAGCGTTATTTCAGTAGCAAAAGATAAGAAAATAATAATCGCAGGAATTGATAATCCCTCTGTTAAAGGAACACTTGAGGATGCTGAAAATTATATTAAATTGGGGGTAGATGTACTTAGAATAAGGATCCCCAGAAGAAGGGATACTATTGATACATATTTTGATGAAGTTCTTGAAAAGATTTCTGCGCCTGTATTAATAATTCACCAAATGGCTCCAGGAGGTTTTTCTAATTCAATGACTACTGAAGGAGCTGACCCTGATCAAATTGGAAGATTTTGTTCCAATGATATTGTATTTGGATATATAGCTAGTCATCTTGTTAGGTTTGAAATGATGACAAGAAAATTTGTTCCAAAAGACAAACAATTTTGGGTTCCTAATGCTATGTTGATGGCTGCTCAAATATTAGAAGGTGCAAATGGGGCTTGTTTTATGTTAGGTAACATAGCACCTAAACTTTGCAGAAAAATTATGAAGTTAGGGTTGGAGCAAAATTATATTGATTCTAAGAAATTAAATGAGTCATTGATTGATGCTGATTGGAGTATCTTATCTAGAGGCGCGGCTGGTTTAAAGTATGCTATGGACTTATTAGGATATGCAGGAGGAGATCCCAGGAGCCCGCTAAATACATTAAGCAATAAGGCAAAAAGTGAAATAGAAATGGCCTTAAAAAGAGCCGGGATCTCAAAAGTAGAGTAATTATTTTATGATGTTTGATTTTAAAAGAAAAATTCAAGATTTAAGAATTTCTATGTCTGAAATTATTTCTATGATAGACATGGAAGAATTGAAAAGTGAGATAAATTTACTTGAGGAGAAATCCCAATCTCCCGAGTTATGGAAAGACGGAAAGAAGGGTTCTAAATTAATGACAACCCTTGCTTCTAAAAAATCTTTTTATAAAAATATTGATCAAATAAATTCTTCATTGGAGAGTTATTTTCAACTTTCTCAAGAGGCAAATAAAGAAGATATCGCTATTCTAGAAAAAGATTCTAATGAAGACATAGAATCAATTGAAAAGGGAATTGAAGATTTAAAGACAGAACTTCAGTTTTCTGGAGAATACGATAATTTTGATGCGTTAATTACGATAAGTGGGGGGGCTGGTGGAGTGGACGCTCAAGACTGGGCTTCTATGATTCTTAGAATGTATTTAAGATGGGCCGATAAAAGAAAGTTTCATGCAGACCTTTTGACTACATCGCCCGGCGAAGAGGCTGGAATAAAAAGTGCCTTAATAAGAATAAAGGGGGATAGGGCATTTGGTTTACTAAAAGGAGAAAAAGGTGTTCATAGATTGGTTAGACTTTCTCCATTTAATTCGGCTAATCTTCGACATACAAGTTTTGCTTTAGTTGAAGTAATACCAGATTTTCAAGAGTCAGTAGACGTTGAAATAAATAATGATGATCTTAAGGTAGAAGCTTTTAAGGCTAGTGGCGCAGGAGGTCAGAGCGTCCAAAAGAATTCCTCTGCAATCAGATTAACTCACAGACCATCAGGAATTGTTGTTTCAGTTCAAAATGAAAGATCTCAATCTCAAAATAAGAATATAGCCATGCAGATTCTTAAATCTAAGTTAGTAGATTTGGAAATACAGAAAAATAAAGAAAAAGAGGATGAATTAAAAGGTGAATTTGTTTCTGCAGAATGGGGTAATCAAGTAAGAAGTTATGTTTTGCATCCATATACGCTCGTAAAAGATATTAGGTCTGGATATGAAATTGCAGATGTAAACAGTGTTTTAGATGGCGACTTAGATCAAATCTTGTTGGAATTCGTTAAATTTGCAAGAAAATCCCAAATTGGATAATTAAATATATAATTAAAAATAAAAAATGAAAAAAATGAAAAAAATATCTACATTATTATTAATTATTGCAACAATATCTTTGTTTGCTTGTTCGGCTAGAGGTATTGAGAATGAACCCTTACTAGATTCAGGTGAAAGTCAAAAATCTATCGCACCTTCTTTGAAAGGCTCTAGTAATTCTGGAGAAACTGGAAGCGAGAAGGGTGGAACTCTAAAAAGACTGTGGTCAGATCCTCCTACTCTTGACCCACATTTAGTAACTGATACTACTTCAGCAGGTTTAGTAGTTGAAATGTTCTCAGGTCTAGTCAGTATAGATTCTAATTTAGAAACAATACCTGATTTGGCCAAAAGTTGGGATGTAAGTGAAAATGGCACTCTTTACACTTTTACATTAAGAGAAAATATAAAATTTTCTGATGGGTCTCCAGTAACTGCCAATGACTTTATGTATTCATTTAATAGGGCAGCAAATCCAGACACTGAATCACCAGTGGCTGAATTATATTTAGGAGACATAATTGGAGTCCAAGAAGTATTGGATGGAGAATCAACTGAGATCTCGGGAATAAAAGTTATAGATGATAGAAATTTGCAGATAAAAATCGATTCTCCAAAAGCATATTTTCTAAAAAAACTTACATATCCCACAGCATATGTTTTAAAAGAATCTAATGTAAGTGAGGGAGGTGATAATTGGACTGATTCTCCGGTTGTTACAGGCCCATTTACTTTAGAAAGATACGATTTGGGTCAAGTTCTTATTTTGAAGAGGAACGAATTATATTGGGGAGATAAAGCTAAACTTGATAGGGTTGAATTTAATCTTGCAGGTGGTGTTCCCATGGCGATGTATGAAAATGGAGAAATAGATATTACTGGGGTTGGACTTGCTGATTTAGAAAGAGTTCAAGACCAGAACGACCCATTGAGCAGTGATCTAGTTTCTGTGCCACCATCATTTACTATTAATTATATTGGCTTTAATGTAAAGCAACCCCCATTTGATGATCCGAAGTTTAGACAGGCATTAAATTATGCTGTCGACAAACAATTAATCGCAACTCAAGTCTACTCTGACTTGGTAAAGCCTGCTTATGGTATCCTTCCTCCTAATTTTCCCGGATTCTCAAGTGATGTTAAAGGATTAGAATATGATCCTGACCTGGCAGTTAAATTATTGGGTGAGTCTAAATATGCAGACCCTGAAACGAGACCATTAATAGTTGTTACTATACCTGGTACTGGTGGATCACCAAGTCTAGATATGGAAGTTGTAGCAGATATGTGGGACAGGGTGTTAGGTATTCAGATTGAAATTCAACAGGTCGAGTGGGCAACTTATCTGCAAGACCTTCATAGAGAAAGACTCCAAGTTTGGGGAGGATCTGGATGGCAAGCAGATTATCCTGACCCTCAAGACTTTGTTGATATTCTTTTTCATTCTGAAAGTAAAGGGAATCATGGAAACTATAGTAATCCACAGGTAGATGAAATACTGGAAGAAGCTAGGGTTGATCAAGATCCTTTAACTAGGATAAGTAAGTATAACAAGGCTGAACAAATGATAATTGATGATGCTCCTTGGCTTCCAATGTGGTTTGATCAGGAAGGCCTAGCCTTAATTAAACCTAAAGTGAGAGGCTTTGAGTTTACACCTTTAATTGTTCCTAAGTTAAAAAACGTTTATATTCAAAACTAAATAAACTAAAAATAAGTTTTGCTTATATACGCAATTAAACGAATACTCTGGGTTCCACTAGTAATGTTAGTGATAGCACTAATGGTTTTTGTTCTTGGAATATATGGCCCTGGAGATCCAGTGGAGGTCATTCTTGGCAATAATTATACTGAGGAACTTGCAGATTCGCTAAGAGAAAAGAAAGGCCTAAATGATCCTGTATATGTTCAATATTTTAGATATTTAGGTGATTCTATTAAAGGTGATTTTGGCGAGAGTTATAAATATCCCGGAAAAACAGTATCAGAACTTCTTGCACCCAAATTAGTAGTATCTGCAAAATTATTTATTGTATCTATCTTAATATCTACTTTATTTGGAATTCCTTTAGGGTTTTATGCGGCAATAAAACAAGGAACCCCAATCGACCCTTTGGTTGTGTCTCTGACTTTGATAATTTATGCTATGCCAGTTTTCCTTACTGCTCCATTTTTAATTATTATTTTTGCTTTAGAGTTAGGCTGGGTTCCAGTTTCAGGATGGGGAGGAATTTTTGACTCAAGATCTATACTTCCTGCGATAACCGTAGGGATGCCCGGAATTGCTGTGATTGCTAGGTTAATGAGAGCAAGCACTTTAGATGTTTTAGGCCAAGAATTTATTACTTTTGCAAAAGCAAAAGGTGTTAGTAGAAGAGATGTAATTTATAAACACGTTGGGAAAAATGCAATATTACCTGTTGTTACTGTATTAGGATTATCTTTTTCTGGAATGCTGGGAGGAGCTCTGATTGTAGAACTTATATTTGGAATACCAGGTGTTGCAAGGTTTGCATTAGATGCAATTTTTTCTAGGGATTACCCAATAATTATGGCCATAACTTTGATAGGTACTGCTACTTTAGTTATTGCAAATCTAATTGTAGATCTTTTATATGTGCTTCTTGACCCAAGGATTAGGTATAGCAATGACAATTAATAAGGATCAAAAAAGCACTTCAATTAGTCCTTTTAGGCATGGCTTAAATAGTTTGCTTAGGAAGAGGGTGGCTATGTCAGTGATTATTGTATTACTTATAGTTTATGTTGTAGGGCTTTTTGCTCCTTTAATCGCTCCTTATTCTTATTCAGAAACCGATCTAATGAATACACAAAGTGGACCAACTTGGGATCATATATTTGGGACTGATAGATTAGGTAGGGATATATTTACTAGGATAATTTGGGGTATCCAGACTACTGTAATTATAACTATAGTTGGATTGATAACAGGGAGTTTAATACTAGGAGTTAGTTTAGGTTTAGTTGCAGGTTATTTTAGAGGAAAAGCAGATGCATTCATTACAAGAACAGGAGAAGTATTAGCCGCATTTCCTGACATTTTATTGATTATTATTTTAGCAGCTACTCTTAGGCCTAGGATAGTCGATTTTGCAAGAAGTATAGAAGATTCCTCAGGAATAAATGGAATCGTATCTTCAGGTATAGTCGATTTTGCTGTAATAGGTATTGCGTTATTGCCTCTTAGTTGGTTTGGAATGATGAGATTAGTTAGAGGGCAAGTTTTGTCAGTTGGACAGAGAGAATATGTCCAGGCAGCAAGAATAGCTGGAGCATCAAATTTAAGAATTCTTTTTCGGCATATACTTCCCAATGTAATTGGGCCTATTATCGTATCAGCAAGTTTTGGATTAGGAGCTGTAGCAGGCACTGAAGTTTTTCTTAGTTTTTTAGGCCTAGGTGTTCAACCTCCTCATCCAAGCCTAGGGATAATGATTGCAGATGTTACAGGTCGGGGTTCATCTAGTGTTTCTGTATTAACAAACCATCCTGAACAAATTTTGGCCCCTATAGCGATTGTTTGGATTTTAATCTTTTGTTGGAATTTACTTGGAGATGCTTTAACTGATATATTCAATCCTAGATCAAAATAAGTTTAGTTAATTAATTTTTCTTATTATTTATGAGTTTTATGGAAATGTTTTCAAGAAATGAATTTACATCTCGTCGTTCTGATGTTTTGGGTTTGAATGGGATTGTAGCTACAAGTAATCCCATTGCTGCTAATGCAGGTCTTGATATCTTAAAAAAAGGCGGAAATTGCGTTGATGCAGCAGTATGTGCTGCATCTGTTTTAAATGTCGTAGAACCAATGTCTACAGGAATAGGAGGTGATGTATTCGCCCTTATTTACGATAAAGATTCATCTTCTGTAAAAGCATTAAATGGAAGCGGGAGGTCAGGAAAGAATTCTAAGATTGAAGATTTTACTGAATTTGGGTTTAAGGAAATCCCTACTGAAGGTAAATTTTCTGGTATGTCTGTTAGTGTTCCTGGTGCTGTAGATGCATGGCAAGAATTACTAGATAAATTTGGTAATTTTTCTCTTGATTCAGTTTTATTGCCTGCAATTGATATCGCTAATAAAGGCTTTGGAGTATCAGAAATTACTGCTAATCTATGGAACTCAAGTCAGAGTAAATTATCAATTAATGATAATTGTGATTTTTTAATTAATAACAAATCTCCAAAATTTGGAGATTTTTTTGCAAACCCTAACCTTGCTAATGTATTAAAGGGTATTTCAGAAAATGGAAAATCTTATTTTTATCAAGGAGATATTTCAAATAGAATTTCAGATTATGTAAAACGTTTCCATGGATGGCTTTCCGAAGAAGACTTTGCAGGCCATGAAAGCGAGTGGATAGAACCTATAACTTCAAATTATAGAGGATATGATATTTGGGAATGCCCTCCCAATGGCCAAGGAATTGCCGCTTTAATTGCACTCAATATTTTTGAAAATTTTGATCAATTTGATTCTGAATCAGATAAACTCCATTATCAAATTGAATCGATGAAAATAGCATTCGAAGACGCTCTTTGGTATGTTGCTGATCCTGCTAAGGTGAAAGTTCCTGTAGAGCAATTACTTTCTAAGGAATATGCAAAAGAAAGATTCAAAGAGATTGATGATTCTAGGTCAAATTATCATTATAAAAAAGGGAATTTTAAACATCAGGGAGACACAGTCTATATTTCAGTAATTGACGGAGACGGAAATGCTTGCTCTTTAATCAATAGCCTGTATCAGGGTTTTGGCACAGGTTTAGTGGTTCCAGAAACAGGCATAGCATTACAAAATAGAGGAGCTTTATTTTCATTAAACATAGATCATCCAAATATTTTTGAACCTTTAAAAAGACCATTTAATACCATAATACCAGCTATGATAACTAAACATGATCAGTTAGTTAGTTCTATGGGAGTTATGGGAGGATTTCAGCAAGCCCAAGGCCATCTTCAAGTAATTTCTAATATGATTGATTATCGAATGAGTCCTCAATCTGCACTGGATAGTCATAGGTTTAGTGTTAGCATAGAAGAAGATCTAGTTTATTTAGAAAATTCTTTCCCTGAACAAGTGATATTAGAGTTAAAAAATAAAGTTCATAACATAGATTTAAAGGATGGATATGAAAGAGGGTTGTTTGGAGGAGGACAAATTATAAATAGGAATGAAAATGGAATATTAATTGGAGGATCAGATCCTAGAAAAGACGGCCAGGCTGTAAGCTATTAAGATGAAAATCGGAATAGTTTCTCCATATGATATATCTAAAACTGGGGGAGTAACCAATCATGTACTTAATTTAGCCAATGAACTCTCAGGTAAAGGGAATAAAGTTTCAATTATTGCGCCTTCATCTGATGAATCGTTTAACTTAGAAAACATAAATTTTTTGAATGTCGGAAACCCAACTTTAGTTAAATTTGGGTCAACAAAGGCAGCAATAGCTGTTAAATTTACCTCAATATTAAATACAAGAAAATTTTTATTACAAAACTCGTTTGATCTTATCCATATTCATGAACCATTAGTCCCTTTTGTTTCTTTGTGTTCTTTAATTTTTTCAAAGGTGCCAGTCATATTAACTTTTCATGCTACATTTAATTCAAATTGGAAATTTAAGTTTTGGGGATTTTTATTCAAAGATTGGATATCGAAGGCTGCATTAAGAATATGTGTTTCTAAAACAGCTGGGTATGCCCTAAAAAATTATGGATATGATATTAATTATGAAATAATTCCTAACGGAGTAGATATAGAAAGATTTAAGATCAGTAAAAGCAATTTAAATCAAGAGTTAAGAATATTATTCGTTGGTAGAAATGAAGATAGAAAAGGAATAAAAATTCTTTTGGAGGCTTTTAAGATCGTTATCAGAAAACACAGTAATGTTACCTTGAATTTAGTAGGAGAGGGTGTTAGTAGTTTATCAAATAAGTATGCAAATATATCTAATTGTAAATTTTATGATCATATGGAAGGCGATGAATTAGTAGGCATGTATCACAGGTCTCAGATTTTCTGCTCTCCGGCTATTGAAAATGAAAGTTTTGGAATAGTGCTTTTAGAAGCAATGGCTTCCGGATTAGTTGTCGTGGCCTCAGATATTGAAGGTTATAGAGGTTTAGTTAATAATTACGAAAATGGTATTTTATTTAAGAATAGAGATTATGAGGGGCTCGCTAGAATTTTTTGTGAACTAATTGAAAACAGATACTTGATAAATAAGTTATCATTAAATGGAATGCATTTTTCAAAAAGATATTCTTGGAAAGAAGTTTCTCAAGAGATAATTTTAAATTATGAAAAGAGAGTAAAAATTGGCTGATTATTTTGAAAGATCCAGAGAGAATCTAAGGTTAAGGGTAGAAAGTGTCATAATAGATCCTGTAGTAAGTATTCTTGTAAAAATAAGGTGCACCCCCAATTTAGTAACCGTATTAGGTTTTTTTGTAGTTTCTATTGCAGCTTTCTTTGCCACCCAAGGAAATTTTAAGACAGCAGGGATACTTGTTATGGCATCAGGGCTTATGGATGTATATGATGGTGCTTTAGCTAGAAAATTAAAACAGGATTCTGAAAGAGGGGCTTTTTTAGACTCCACTCTAGATCGCCTTGGAGAAGCAGTAATACTGGTTGGAATTATTTATTATTATTCCCTTAGAAGTGATGCAAATATTGTAGTAATGGCAAGCATTTCAATAGTTTTTTCTTTAATGATAAGTTATTTGAGGGCAAGAATAGAGGGTTTAGGATATAACTCCAAGAGCGGAATCTTTACAAGACCAGAAAGAATATTAATTGTAGGATTAGGTTTAATATTTTTTAGTCCAGTATCCATGATTTTTGTTTTGACAATAGCTGTATCTATAGGATTAGTTCATAGATTTTTCATATTTTGGAAACTTCTGAGGAAATAGATGAGGAAATCAAATTATTTATTTATTTTTTTGATAGTGTTTTTCGTTAATATAAACTATTTAAGTGCGGATCAAACTATAGTTAACAATGATTCAGCAAAATCTCTTATACCTATGGGAATTGAATTTAATATTGATGTTTTAAACAGAGAAAATATTGAAGATATTCAGGTTAAGTTTAAGGTCCAAGGTAGGAAGTCTTTTCAGTATGAATATTTGGATTTAGACAATTATTCAAATGGCGAATCTCTTAAATATTTTTTTTCAACTGAGCAATCATCTAGATATATACCTCCAGGCAGTAAATTGACTTATTTCTTTGAAGTTTTTTTTAAAGACGGCTCTTCTTATAAAACAGAAAAAAAGGAACAGACATTTTTAGATTCAAGATTTAAATGGGAAAAAGTTGAAGGGGATATAGTCACGATTTACTATCATGGTCCAGTTTCTAGAAGAGCAAAAAAGATGTTAGAAGCATGCGAAGAGTCTGTAAATAAAATTTCAAGACTACTAGGTGTAGAAGAAAACGAAAAGATATCAGTAATGATGTACAACAATTATTCTGAGATGTTTGATGTAGTGGTAAAGAAGAGCGAAACTCAAGCAAGTTCATTAATCACTGAAGGTCAAGCATTTGCGACTGAAAATGTAGTGTTAGTTGATGGAGGATCAAGATCTGCGTTAGGAGTATCGACCCACGAAATTACTCATGTGATTGTAGCAAGAGCTTCTAAATCTTCTTATTTAGGAGTCCCGCTATGGCTGAATGAAGGTCTAGCTGAATATGGAAATATAGAGCAGGATCAGGGTTATGAAAGGTATTTAGAATGGGCTATTGATACAGGTAGATTATTTCCATTTAGTTCTTTAAACAGATTTCCTGGGAATCCAAATTTAACTTTAGTTGCCTATGGACAATCAAAGTCTTTTGTTGAATTTTTAATAAATAATTTTCCTGAAGGCTCTATGATTAAGTTAATGGATGAGATTTCTGATAAAAAATCTATAGATGATAGCTTTATTTCTTCCTTTGGGTTTTCTTTGAAAGACTTGGAAGCTCAATGGAAAGAAGAACTTGGGATATCAATTTTTGACAATAAAGATGATTTATCTGGTTCTTCAAATATAAACAAGGAATCAAAAGGAAGTTGTAGTGGTGGAGCTATGAGGTTCGAAGTTAGTAGCTTGTTATTACTTATCTTTGCTTATTTCGTCAAAAAAGTTATGAATATTTCCAAATTACGTCAAAAAATAAGGTTTCTGTAACATAATAGTAACATTTATTTAATTTCAAGAAACATTTTCTCCCTCCAAAAACAATAAATTAAGCACTTAAGATAAATTAATAGAAAGGATATTATTATGCCTGAATTTGATTCTGGAGGTATGGCC
>CESD01048730.1_pt1 | contig 18345 bp, 15 predicted proteins | sample 531191 | NCBI WGS metagenome assembly CESD01 (sample SAMEA2622021, study PRJEB7988) | marine metagenome | biome: marine biome (ENVO:00000447); feature: deep chlorophyll maximum layer (ENVO:xxxxxxxx); material: "saline water (ENVO:00002010), including plankton (ENVO:xxxxxxxx)" | depth 188 m
AGAAACTTTAAGAATTACAACTATGGGAGATAAAAAAGTTGGAGATATGATTAACCTAGAAATAGAAACACAAACCAAAAATATGGTTGATTTAATTAATGAAATGAAGGAGAGCAAATAATGGCAAAATCAGTAGCAATTGTTGCAGGCAGTTATCACAAAGATAAAGTTGAGTTGATGGTTGAAATAGTTAAATCACTTTCAGAAGAAAATGATTTACTTATTGAAGAAACATGTTGGGTTCCGGGTTCAATGGAAATTCCTTTACAGATAAAGCGTTTATTACTCAGAGAATCAATCGAAGGAGTTATTGTTTTAGGAATAATTGAGAAAGGAGAAACTGATCATGGATTAGTAATGGGTCAAGCAGTTACTAAATCAATTATAGATTTACAATTACTATCAATGAAACCTATTGGTTTTGGAATTATAGGCCCAGGGGCTGAAAAGGAACAAATTACAAAAAGAGTAGAGGCACATGCTAAACAAGCCGTATTGGCAGTGGCTGAAATGTTATCTAATTAAATTTCTTTCTTATATTCCAATTTCTCACTTTATATTTTTCTATGATATAATGTAGAGCATGGTAGAAGCTTGGTAAAGCAAAAACTGCCATTAGAAGGGAAAATAGTACTAATGTAATAATTAATGCAAAGAAATTTCTTAGTCCAATAAATTGACTACTAAAGAAAGAAATTAAAACACCAGAGAACACACCTCCCATTGTAGTAAATGTAGCTTCTACAACTGATTGTCCGGTATTTTCAACTGCTTTTTGTATTCCTTCTGGTGTTGTACCTTCTTCTCTTACACGTTCAGTGATTTGGATTGAATTATCAATTCCTATTCCAATAATAATTGTACCTACCATTGCAGTAAAGATGTTTAGATTAGTTCCTCCTGCATCAACAGTGGCTGGGTACCATAAAATAACTAGGAAAATAGGTAAAAATGTTATAAATCCAAATTTAACAGAACTAAAAATAATAATCATAGTTATCAAGACTAAGAGTAAGCTAAGTTTAATTGTATCAAATTGTGTATTTTGAATCCCTTCATTAATTGCAATACTTACAGGAGGCCCTCCAGTTAGTTGAGACATTTGAGCATCATGAGAGTGCATTTGCCTATCTCTTAAGAATGCAATATTATCAATTTCATTAACTAAAATAGTCGTATCATCGATATTGATGTATGGCATGCTAACATAGATTAGTGCTTTATCATATTCATCAGTTAGAAGCATAGCTCTCATTTCATCTGTAAATGATTCATAAAAAACATCAATCATATCATTCCGCAATTGTTCTCTACTATATAGTGGATTTATATCAATCCAAACATAATCATCGCCAAAGAAATCACTGTGTAAGAAATCCCAAAAACTTCCATCGAATTCAAATATAGTTTCCCCATCTAAGTCTTCTAAACCTATTGTTATATGAGCAGATTTAAAAAAGTCTACAATAGAGAATGCTGAAACATTTATGAGTTCATTGGTATTTCTATTCTCAATAGATAAATTGTTAATTTCACCTTGTGTCCAATTCATTACATCTAAAACATCTAAATCTTTTGCGGCAGGTTTTAGTCTATCCTGTGGTCCATTTATCAATAATATTCCAGTTTGTCCAGCTTCAAATTTTTCAGAATATTCTCCTAATTTCTTTATTGAATCAATATCTTCAGGTGCAGATTCACTTCCTTTAATGTCTTGATCCATTACAGCAATCCTTGCAATTGAATATGAAGTTGTTAATAGTAGAATTAAGAGAATAACCTTCCATTGCTTAGTTGAAAAAACAGCAATACTTTTCCATCCTTCAGATTTATGTCTGGAATAATTTGTTAATCTCATAATTGCTGGAGTCATACTAACAGTTAGGAAAAATGCACAAGCAACACCTACAATCATTGTGAACCCTACAGTCCTCATTGGAGCTATAGGTGAAATGAACAGGGCAGAAAAACCAATTGTATCAGTTATAGCGCATAATAAGGTCGCTTTTCCTGTAGTTAATAATGCCAAAAAAGTTGCACGTGGCATTTTATTTCCTTCATCTTTAAATTCCACAATTCGGTTAGCTACGTGCAATCCATAATCTACTCCTATCCCAACAAGAATAGGTCCAGCAGCAACAATCATTGGAGTTAATACCACTCCTGATAAATTTACAATTCCTAAGGTCCAAATTAATGCACAAAAAATGGGAAGTAATACTACAGGTATTGCTAACCAATTTCTGTGAAAGAACATCATCATTGCAATAACTATACCTAAAGAAATAGGTAACATAGTCAGTAAATCTTCGTATAATCTAGCTGTCACTTCATGTAGTACTACAACAAGACCTGTTTGAGTCATATCAGTACGGGAATTATATCTTTGATCAATATGATCTTGAATTTTTGCAATCATTTCTTCTTGTGATGCATCATTATTTTCACCTTGATATTTTAGAGCAAAAAGAATTACAGCAGTATCGATAATTTCATCATCATTTGTATCTATTGCAAAATTTTGCAAAGCCGATGAGGTACTATCATAAATTTGATCTACTCTATCTTGGTCATCAGGTATATTGTATGTACCAGTTTGATTTACAGTATCGTCATCATTTTGTTCAATACTCAAACCTCCAAATATTTTCCCTTCTGTAGCCTCAATAAATCGAGCATTTGTTGAATTAAATTCTTTTATCAGTGTAGAAATGCTTAATGTAAAAATAATTCCATCTTTTTCACCTCTATCTGCTTGAAATTTTTCTAGATCCTCACTTTGGCCATATTTATCAATAGTAGTTTCAAGTAATGCAATTTCTTTCAAAGTAGGAACATAGGTTATGTTATCAACAATAATATCATTGTAAATATTTGGTTCTTTTGCATTTCCAGTTTCTATGTAAACAATAATTAAATCAGTAGCCCAATCTTCTCTAACTTCAATTAATATTTCAGTAGATTCTTCGCCTTCAGGAAGATATACTTCAATATCTCTTGTCATATTTTCTTCAAAAGTCAAGGCAGATTGCAAAAGTAGAATTGTGATTAGTCCAAGAACTGCAACAGTAGCCACAGCATTTTTCAAAATTAAATTTGTATAAATTTGAACGCCGTTCTCCAAAGTCTTTGTAATCACAAGGCCCTATCGAGGCCTCAAAATAAATGTAATCTTAACTAGAATAGTAATATTCCTTCTTGCTTTTTTGTTCTCTATCTAATCTAGATCCAGGTTTGTTTACGCGAGGTCTATGTGTATTTTTATCCCGCCTAAATGTAACATCAACCCTTTCTAAAAATATATTCATTCCTTCTCTCATTTTGTAAGGTCCTTCAACTATTCCTTTGCTTCCAGGTTCTCCACCGAAACACAAAATTCCATCTGAGATATAGTCAATAAAATAGATATCATGGTCTACAATTAAAGCAGATTTGCCTCTATTTTCCATAAATCTTCTTATGGTTTTAGCAGTTACCATTCTTTGGTTAGCATCAAGATATGCAGAAGGTTCATCTAAGAGATACAAATCAGCTTCTTTGAGCAAGCATTCAGCGACAGCTACACGTTGCAATTCACCTCCAGAAAGTGTTTGCATTTCTCTTTCCAATAATGGTTCCAAATTTAATGGCCGATTTAATTCAGTACTAAAGGTATGTTCATCATACCCTTCAACAGATTGCAATAGATCTTCAACAATCATACCTTCATGAATCTCTATGTATTGAGGTTTGTAAGATACAGCAATATCACTTTCAATTTCACCTTTATCAGGTTCTAAATCACCGGCAAGCATTTTGACAAACGTAGTTTTACCAGTAGCATTTGCACCCACAACTCCCAAAACTTGGCCGCTGAGAAGTTCACCAGCTTTTGCTTCAAGGCTAAATTCGCCTAGTTTTTTTGATAATTTGGGCCATTCAACAAGCCCCATCCCATCCCAACCAGTTCTCGGTGGATGTTCTAAAAATTTAATAGGTTTATCTCTAATTCTAACATTCTGTTCAACTAAATATCCTTCAATATACGCATTAATGGCTTTACGTGTTGTACGAGCAGGCGTGAATATTCCAAATGCACCTTTTTTCCCATAAACAATATGTGTTAGATCTGCAATAACATCTAGAACTGCCAAGTCATGTTCAATGACAATTACTCTTGCAGTTTCAGATAATTCTTGAATAATTCTTACAATTCTCATCCTTTCATAGATATCAAGATAAGATGACGGTTCGTCAAAGAAGTAAACATCAGCGTCTTTTAGTAAAGTTGCACAAATTGCGACACGTTGTAATTCACCTCCAGATAATTGGTCTAAATTCCTTTCTAGAAGATGCCCTAATCCAAATTTTTCTATCATTTCATCATACAGTCCTCTTTCATTTACAGAGGAAAGAAGTTTGCCAACATTTCCTTTGAAGGCCTTAGGAATATGATCAACATATTGTGGTTTCAAAGCTACTTTTACTTGTGATTCATTTAATTCCGCTAAAAAATCTCTTAATTCTCCTCTAGGTAAGGTTTCAATCACATCTTCCCACAAACATTCATCAGCTTCAAATTCACCAAGATTTGGAATAATTGTTCCATTTAAGATATTAAATGCAGTAGATTTTCCCATTCCATTTGGGCCTAATATTCCAATAATTGAATCTTTTGATGGCGTAGGTAATCGGAATAATCTAAATCCGTTAAGTGAATATCGATGAATCATATCCGTTTCCAATTCTTCAGGTAAGTTGATTACTTTTACAGCATCTCCAGGACAATTTTTAGCTCTCATTAAGCAAGGTGGGCAAGCATCTTCCAAAATTTTGCATTTATCATTTTCATCAACTTGTATACATTCACCTCCACATGATCCCGCATATTTCTGAAGATATTCAAAGGCGGGGCTATTTGGTTTGCATCTGTCTTCGAATAATACGGCAATTCTCATTTTATTTTTCTTTTTCCGCAGTTAACGGTTTCTCGTATTTCCGTTTCACAGTGTGAGTAATTAAAATCATATGGTCATCCAAAGACACTTTTGTCCCCTTCTATTACCATAGTTGTGCGAATTAAATTTACGCTTCCTGGAAAGCCAGTTGCTCAAGGTAGACCGCGTTTTTATCGGAAAGGAAAATTTGTAGTTGCAACAGATCCTAAACCTAGTAAGGTTTACAAAGCAGATATTGCCTATATTGCACAGAGAGCTAGGGAAGAAGCAGGCATAGAAGGACTTTTCGAAGGCCCATTAGGAATGGAAATTTTCGCATATTTTCCTTGTCCAAAAAGTAAATGGCGTGTAAAAGTTCCAAGAACTGAGGAACACCATGCCAAAAGACCAGATGCAGACAACTTAGCTAAATCAGTGAAAGATGGACTTAGTGGAGTATTGTATCATGATGATGGTCAAATATCAGAATTGGTAGTAAGAAAAAGGATAGCAGCTCAGGGAGATGGCCCTAGAATTGAGGTTGAATTATACAAATTGGAGCCTTTAGAATGAGCTCAATAATAGATGGAAAAAGCATAGCTAAAGAAATAGAGCTCGAGTTAACAGCTAAGGTTTTAGAAATGGAAAAAGTACCTAGATTATCAGTAGTTCAAGTAGGAGAAGATCCTGCTTCATCTTCATACATAAAGGCAAAAGCAAATGCAGCAAAAAGAGTTGGTATTAATTTAACACATCATCATTTACCGATTGATACTTCAATAGAAAAATTAGAAAAACTTGTAGACGATTTAAATGAAAGTGAGGATGGATTAATAATTCAATTACCTATTCCTCAAAAATTAGAAAAAGTTTTAGAAAGAATTAAACCTGAAAATGATGTAGATGGTTTTCATTCTGAGAATTTAGGGAAATTGATTCAAGGAAAACCAGGTATGGTACCTTGTACACCTGCTGGAATAGTTGAACTACTCTACCGTTCAGGTAATGATCCAAGTGGTAAACATGTTACAATTGTTGGACGTAGTACAATTGTTGGTACTCCATTATCTCTTTTATTATCACAAAAAGGAGTAGATGCAACAGTCACTTTATGTCATAGCCGAACTAAATCACTAGAAGAACATTGCAAGAAAGCAGACATCTTAGTTGCAGCAGTTGGCAAAGCAAATATGATTACTAAGAATATGGTAAAACCCGGAGCAGTCATTATTGATGTAGGTGTAAATAGAACTTCAGAAGGACTTGTCGGCGATGTGTCATCTGATGTTAAAGAAATAGCTAGTCAAATCACTCCAGTTCCTGGAGGGGTAGGTCCAATGACAGTAGTTATGTTGATGTCTAATACAGTTAAATCAGCTTTAGAAAACTAAATTTTTGAAGAGGAGCCATGGGCTTGTTAATTGGCGTTGCGCTTCTTTTGATGTTAAACTTTCAGATAATATTCTTTGTAGTTCAGGTTTGTGTTTAGCTTTTCCAATAAACCAATTTATCAACCATTTTTTTCGAGTGTATTTTTGTATTTTGAAAGAATTACTTAATTCATTGCCAAGTAAATCCCATATTTCTTTTTGGTATTTTTCACCACATTCTAAATTAAAATTATTTTCATTTTGTTTGTAATACTTAATTGCAATTTTTGCAGATAAAAGAGCATTACCAATTCCCTCTCCCGTAAAAGGATCTACTAAACTGGCAGAATCTCCAACCAATAAACATCCATTACCAAACATTCTCCTCAGTTTTAATTTTGACTTTCTCGGAGAACCAAGCGGTATTTGCCAACTTTTTCCACTATTTTCTACGAGAGTTGCATTTTCAAATCTAGGTGCAAATTTTTCAGTTATAATATAATTCTGTAATTCTTTTAATTTTTGTTCTTTATTTTTTAAATCTTCAAGAGTTATCCCTAAACCAACATTACATGTATTTTCACCGATAGGAAATATCCAAAAATACCCCGGGATAACACCATCAATGTAATGAAATTCAATCGCACCTTTTTCATAATTTACATTTTCAACGTTTTTCCAATATTGTCTGAATGCAGAGCTCCAATGTTTCTTTTCAATGAATGATTCGTTGTAAATATCAGTAATAGTTGCCTTTGAAATTGGGCAATTTACTCCTCCAGCACCTATAGTAAGTGGTGCAAAGAATTCATACTCTTTATCTCCCTTTGTTCCTTTAATTCCAATAATTCGATTATTTTCTTTTTTATCAATTAAAATATTTTTTACTCTGAAATTTTGTATAACATATCCATCATTATTCTCAATTCTCTTTGTAGCTTCATTAAATAGTATCCAATCAAAATTAATCCTAGGATAAACATATCCTACAGCTTTCGGATCATTAATATTTATACAAACTTTTTCATTTTTTGTGTTGCTGAATAGTACACTGTCAAAAATATAATGTGGACTTTTCTTCAAAGTATCTAATATTTTTAATTCGTCTAAATGTTTTAGGGATTTTCCCCCTACAGCATCTCCGCAAATTTTGTCTCTAGGATATTCTTCTTTTTCCAATAGTAAAACTTTGTATCCTTCTTTTACAGCGTAGCATGCAGAAGCACAGCCTGCTGGCCCCCCTCCAACAATTATAATATCAAATTCTGTTTTATTTTTAGGAATTTCCTTATTAGGGATACTTTTTTTCCAAAAAGGTTCAACCTTGTCTGCCACATTATAGTAACTATTAGTGATTATTAAATGTTTCCAATCTTCAGCAATACAAATTTAAGACCTATTCTAATCTCGTATTAATGTCTGGCTCTTCTAAAGCTAATAATTCTAGAAAGCATAGAATAATTGGCGCAGGTCTTTCAGGACTTTCTGCAGCAATTAATTTTGCAAAGAATGATGAAAAGGTCGAAATTCATGAATCTAGAGAAGCTGTAGGCATGCAGTTCCATCCTAATTATCAAGTCTTACTCAAAGAAAGTCCAGAAACTCCCTCCTCAGAGTCAGGTGCAAAACAATACTTGAACAGATGGGGATTAAATCCAAAATTTACATTTAAAGATGCTAAGAAATTTATATGTTCGACTGAAAAAAGAGATTTTACTATTTCACTTAAGGAACCATTACCGTTAATTCTCAGAGGAGGAGATAATTCTTTAGAAAGAGGCCTTGCAAAAGAAGCTGAAGATTTAGGTGTGGAATTTAAGTTTAAATCAAGACCTAAGCCAAAGGCTGGAGATATTCTTGCTACAGGACCTAAACGTACAGACATGGTTGCCTTTGGAGCTTATTATGAAAATTCAGATTTTCCACGAGATCAATTTTTGTATATGCATGATGAAAAATATTCTCCAAGAGGCTGGTATCTTTACGTAATTCCGATGGATAATGATACTATCAAAATTATGAACTGCTGTTCAAAGCCATATGCTAAACAAGTTAGAAAATTATTGTACAAAGCAGTTGAAGAGCGAGATATTTTGAAAAATATAGTTGACGGTGCAAAACCTACGGGGACAGTTGGAGGTCAGGGAGGTGTAGATTTTCCTAAAACAGCAATTAAAGATGGAATTTACCACACAGGTGAAGCTGCAGGTTTTCAAGATCCTTGGAGAGGATTTGGAATGAATTACGCTATTGAATCTGGCGCCCTTGCACAAAGAGCCATATCAGAATCACTTGATTATGATAAATTGTGGAAGAAGCAATTTCACCAGAGGAAAAAAGCAGATATTGCCCGTAGAGGAATATTTGCACTTCTTGGGAATAGGGCTTTTGAATATGGGATGAGAAAAGTTAAAGATGGTGATGAGGTAGATTGGGAAGAAATTAATCCTAGTGGTTGGAAAAAATCATTGATTTACAATACGTTTTATTCTATGGAGATGGCTAAGAAAACATTGTGGGATTCTTGGTAATGGATCTTACAGGATTTGTATCGTATCTTTTGTCAGGATTTTCATTATTAGCAGGAATAGTTATTTTCTTCGGAGAAGATGAATATATAGTTCCAGCTTCAGGTCGTTCTCTCAGATTGCCTTGTTCGTTTCTTTTTTGGATGTTTGCTTTAATCTTCTGGGCTATGGCTGTTAAAATAGAAGATGACGATACTATCATATAATCAATTCTTTAGTCAGAAATATGTCGGATTTTGGTGTGATTCGTAATTTTTATTCTCAAATGCCTGAGAAAATAGATCAGGCTAGACACATCTTAAACCGTTCAATGACTTTAACAGAGAAGATTCTTTTTAGTCACTTAATCAAAATTGAAAAGGAACCTACAAGAACAAAATCTTATGTTGAATTACAGCCAGATCGTGTAGCAATGCAAGACGCAACTGCTCAAATGGCATTACTGCAATTTGCACTAACAGGTCGTTCAAAAGTTGCAGTTCCTTCTACAGTACATTGTGATCATTTAATCCAAGCTAGAGTTGGAAAAGATAAGGATTTAGAATATGCCAATGAAGTTAGTTCTGAAGTTTTTTCATTTTTGAAATCGGCTTCAGCAAAATATGGTTTAGGTTTCTGGAAACCAGGAGCAGGTATAATTCATCAGGTAGTTCTTGAGAATTATGCATTTCCAGGAGGCATGATGATAGGTACAGATTCTCACACACCTAATGCAGGAGGATTGGGAATGGTGGCTATTGGAGTTGGTGGGGCAGATGCAATGGAAGTTATGGCAAGTTTGCCATTTACAATCAAATGGCCTGGAATTATTGGAGTTCATTTAACAGGAGAATTATCTGGATGGGCCTCTGCTAAAGATGTAATACTCAAAGTATGTGAAGAATTGACTGTTAAAGGAGGCACAGGGCATATTGTAGAATATTTTGGACCGGGAGCTTCAACAATTTCTTCTACAGGGAAAGGTACAATTTGCAATATGGGTGCGGAAGTTGGAGCTACCACTTCACTTTTCCCATATGATAATTCAATGGATGATTATCTTAGGGCAACCAATAGATCTGAAATAGCAGATATGGCTAAAGAGTATTCTGAACACTTAGTTCCAGATGCAGAAGTTGAAGTTAATCCTGCACAGTATTATGATAGAATAATTGAAATTAATTTATCAGAATTAGTTCCAGCAATTGTTGGTCCACATACTCCAGATTTAGCAAGACCAGTTTCAGATTTAGGAGATGAAGCAAGAGAAAATAATTGGCCAACAGATATTCAAGCAGCCTTGATAGGATCTTGTACAAATTCTTCTTATGAAGACATGGAAAGAGCATCTTCAATTGCATTACAGGCAAGGAATGCAGGTTTGAAATCAAAAGTTCAGTTTATGGTTACCCCAGGTTCAGATACTATCGACAATACCATCAGGCGAGATGGTCAAATGCAAATTTTTGACGATATTGGAGGGACGGTCTTAGCAAATGCCTGCGGTCCATGTATAGGTCAATGGAAAAGAGACGATATTGATAGCGGAGATGTTAATTCAATAGTATCTTCTTACAATCGAAATTTTAGTGGGAGAAATGATGGAAATCATCAAACATTGTCTTTTCTCACCAGTCCAGAAATAGTTACAGCCATGGCTATTGCAGGTAGTTTAGATTTTAATCCTATAACCGATAAGTTGACTGCAGAAGATGGGAGTGAATTTTTGCTTGAACCTCCAGAAGGAGATCAACTGCCTGAAAATGGGTTTTTATTTAATTTAGAAGGATTTATTCCTCCCTCAGAAGATTCCGGTTCAGTTGACTTAGATGTTTCCTTAGAGAGTAGAAGATTACAATTGTTAGAACCTTTTGTAGCTACAACTAAGAAAGAGTTAGAAGATTTGCCAATTTTAGTTAAAGTTAAAGGTAAATGTACAACAGATCATATTTCTCCAGCAGGAATTTGGTTACAATTCAGAGGCCATTTAGATAATATTTCAGATAATTGTTACATTGGTGCACATAATTCATTTACAGAAGAACAAGGTACAGCAATTAATCAATTAGATGGAAATAAAGGTAAGATTCCAAAAGTTGCACGTAATTATTATGAAAATAAGCAACCTTGGGCAGTTATTGCAGATGTTAATTATGGAGAAGGTAGTAGCCGAGAACATGCAGCCATGTCTCCAAGATTTTTAGGTTGTAAGGTTGTAATTGCAAGAAGCATGGCTCGTATTGCAGAAACTAATTTGAAGAAACAAGGAGTTTTACCACTCATTTTTGCAGATGAATCATCATGGGATTTATTGAGAGTAGATGATAGATTAACAATCAAAGGAACTGATGATTTAGGTCCAAATTCTAAGGTCACTGTGGAAGCAAAACACAGTGATGGAACTATGGATACTTTCATCTGTAGTCACAGCATGGACGAATTACAGGTTGAATGGTTCAAAGCTGGATCAGCCTTGAATTATCTAAGATCTAAGAATTAAAGTTTCATTCACCGGAATAAATTTTGTTATTTATTTCTATTCTATTGCACTGTGTAAAACGCCTTTACCAGATTTTACAGTACCAATAATCTGTGCATGTTCACCAAGAATTGATACCGATTTTTCAGCATCATCCTTGTTTACAATGATTACCATCCCCATTCCCATATTGAATGTTCGGTACATCTCTTTGTCTTCAATATTTCCTTTTTCTTGTAACCAATCAAAAACAGAAGGAACTGGTAGCGGATTATCTATTACATACTGAAAATTATCATTTATTCGACTAATATTGTCTAGTCCACCGCCAGTAATGTGAGCTATTCCATGAACGTTCACTTGCTTAATCAAGGCCATTATTTCCTTAACGTAAATTCTAGTTGGTTCAACAAGTTTTTTTCCGAGTTCCTTGTCACCATCAAATAACTTTCGAATCAAAGTATATCCGTTTGAGTGTGGTCCACTTGATTTCAGACCAATCAAAACATCTCCCTCTGATATTTTTGTACCGTCAATAATTTTGTCTTGTTTAACATAACCAACAGAAGTTCCAGCAATATCAAAACCATGAACTAATTCAGGCAATATTGCAGTTTCTCCTCCAGATAAAGTACAGTTAGATTGTTTACATCCTTCAGCCAATCCCATTCCAATTTTAGCCATTAATTGTTCATCCGGTTTGTCTAGTGCTACGTAATCAACAAAACTTAATGGTTCAGCCCCAACACAAATTAGATCATTTGTATTCATTGCCACACAGTCAATTCCAACAGTGTGAATTGAATCCATTTGTTCAGCTAGCAATAATTTGCTACCCACTCCATCGGTACACATTGCTAATGCACCGTCTCCGAGTTTAACTAATCCTGCAAATCCATTATCTAATTTTATTGCTTCACCATCACCTTTTCTGTTAACTCCTTTAATTTGAGCAATTAGAGCTTCAGTAGCTTTTTCACTTGCATCAATATCTACGCCAGCTTCAGAATAAGTGCTTACCATCTTGTTTACATCTTGGCGTAATAATTTTGGACAACAGTACTGACTTGTTCAATATCATCAATGTTTCTTTGAACTAGCGATTCAAGAATCTTCTGCCTGTTTTGGGCCATTTCATCAAATTGTCTTGGTGCTACACCTGCAGCTTTAGAGATTCTCTCACGAAGTTTACTTGGAACTCCAGTTTCTTCCAATTGATTAGTTTGCCCATTCCATTTGAATAAGGTATTGAGCCTTGGTTTACTTCCTTCTAGACCAGCTAATTCGGAAACTTCAGTAATTGTTCTAATTTGTTTTCCATTAACATTTATTCTACTTTGCATTATAATCAAATGTAAAGCATTCATCATTATAGGAGGAACTTCCATAGGTGGGTTGATTAATCTTGATACAGTTTCTTGCGCAGTATTTGCGTGAACAGTACCAAAACATCCATCATGTCCAGTATTCATTGCAGTGAATAGAGTTTTAGCTTCAGGCCCTCTAACTTCTCCAACGATTATTCTGTCTGGCCTCATACGTAATGTATTTTTCAATAAAGAGTCCATGTCTACTTCAGGTTCTTCAGGTTTTGTTGAGTTGAACGTCTCAAGTTGAACGTGATGTTCATGCTTCAATTGAACTTCAGTAACATCTTCAATAGTAATTAATCGATCTTTTGCAGGAATAAATAATCCTAGCACGTTTAGTGTAGTAGTTTTTCCTGAGCCTGTACCTCCAGCAACTAGAACATTAGATGGAGCTGCACCCATTCCATCGGCAAACATCCATAGTAATGACGCTAATCTTGGAGACATAGTTCCAAATTTCATTAAATTTACAACAGTTAATGGATCATTCATCTGTTTTCTGATAGTCATTGTTGGACCATTTGGAGAAACAGGAGGAATTGTTGCGTTTACACGACTTCCATCAGGCAATCTTCCATCCAATAATAGATTTCCAGGTCCGACTTTTCTTCCAACATACTTTCCAACTTTTTGTATAATTGCTGTAGCTTCTTCACTAGTCAATTTTACATTTGTTACACACATACCATGTTTCCTATGTGCAACCATTACGGCCTTATCTGGATGATTATACATGATTTCTTCAAGATTATCATCATCTAGTAATGGTTTCAAAGCTCCATAACTCGGAGATTTGACGGCTTTAGTTACCTGGTATAGAGGTCGCTCAGCATCAGGTCTTTCGACGATGTTGGCAGTCGGGTATTGTTCAATTATTCGTCCTTGTTGCATATTTATACGATTGAGATTTTTAGTGCTAATAATAGCGTAGTAGTAGCTATGAACATGTACATAGGCATTCTCCAGATGGCAGTTTGAGTAGTTTGCAAAATTACAGATTGCATCCACACACCTCCAGCTCCTAACACCATCATATAGAAAAATAATGATTGATTCAATAAGCTCAAATCAACGTTGAGTTCAAATGAACCTGCTTTTCCACTTCCAAATACAGCTACAATTAATCCTAGTAATATAGGACAAATCATTGCACCACCCCATAGAATGAAGTTTGCAGTACCTTGGGTTTTTGTAATTCTTTCTTTTCTAAGCATATATATTTCCCAAAATTCTTCAGAAATATTTTCAAGTGTAGTTGCAAAACTTCCAGAGGAGCCAAGAGCTACATTCAAAATGCTTACAATTCGGACAATCATTGGTGATTCAGTTTGCTTTGCAAAATCTCTCATTGCCATACCAAAACCATCATCTCTCATTCTTTTTACAGCTTCACGAAGCATTAATCCCATACGATCATTTCTTCCAGAGGCAATAGCGTCTAACGCAGATTCTACACCCATGCCAGCACGTAATTCTTCAGCTAAATCAGCTAAAACGTCTGGCCATACAGCTTCTAATTCACTTATTTTATCTTGTTTTCTTTTTGCAGGTATGTAGAAAAGCGTACCAATAAGGGCCCATACTCCTAATGCTATCCAAATAATTCCGTGAATTGATGATAGTCCATCGCCACTAACTAAATCGTCTAACAAACTCATACTCCAGGCTCCTTTGCTTTGGTTTGTACAATCATCCCTGCTATAATTATAGTTGCTGTAATGAATAAAGCAGGTACACAAACATCAGGCATTGTCGGAGTATTTCCTAAAAATCCTCCTCCAGCAGCTTTAGCAGATTCTACTAATCCATTAACAACAGCACCAATTACAACAATAATTGGTATTAGTATAGAAACAATAATAAATTGCTCAGAAGTAGAAGATAGTCCTTCAATAAAATTATCTAGATTTATTCTTCTTTCTTTAGCTTCTTTATCAGCGATTGATCTTAATCTATCAATTACATTAGTATCTTCTTCGATAGACATTATTAAGCTAGAAAGAACTTTTCTCAAGCCAGGAGAATCAGTACTTCTCATCTGAGTTCTAATTGCATCACTGAAGTTTTTTCCTCCTTCAGTATCTCTAAAAATTTGTTTGAATATTCCACTTAAATCTCCATAATCCTCATCTGCAACGTGTTTCATTGCCTCTGCAACACCAACGCCAGATTCTAAGAGAACTTCAATTCCTCTAATAGCAAAGAGTAGTTCTTGGTCAACGGTCGCCATAAGGTATCAATAAAACCCCATTATAAACTAATTAACTTTCTAAATTTGTTCATTTTTTAGAAAATTCCGATAGGTGCTTAATCCTAAATAAAAGGAAAAGACCATACTCCATTCACATAAAGCAGTAAGGTTAAGATACATACTTCTTTCAGTTTCTACATTAGGTGGATTGTCCATTCTGTAAAAGAAATCATCTTTTTCTTCAATCATTTCTAGATTGTCTAAAACTGAAAATATTGCCATCATAAAATAGAAAAACCAAGCAGTTATTACAGTATATTTTCTTATTTTATTCTCATATCCATTTTTCTTTAAAATATCATAGGTACAAGTAGTCCATATTAGAAAAGAGGTAAATGTAATAAAGGCAGTAACTCCATGTATTACTGGAAAAACATCCCAATTAAAATTAACAGTAATTATTCCACATATAGACCCAATCGTTCCCACCACTCTCATAATCTTATTTCTATTAACATATGTTTCACTGATATTTTCGGCAAGAGGTTTTAGTAATCGATAAAATACTTGAGTAAGTATTAGACTTCCAAATAGACTAATACCTAATCCCATGGAAAAGATACTTGATTCAGGTTCTGAGAATGGCATCTCTGAGATAATGGGTATAAATGGTGCAACCCTTCCACTAAGGGTAGAAATTAGATATGTTGTTACTAGTGTAGTTAATCCTAAAATAATACTAAATTCTAATAAAGTTTTAGCACTATTTTTCATTCAATACCGCTTGCGCTGCAGACAATCTAGCAATAGGAACTCTGAATGGTGAACAAGAGACATAATCCATACCTATCCCATGACAGAAATGAACTGATTTAGGTTCTCCACCGTGCTCACCACATATTCCAACTTTTAGGTCTGATTTTGTTTCTCTTCCTTTCTCAATACCCATTTTTACTAGTTCACAAACTCCCTCGTCAAGACTTGCAAAAGGATCTTCAGGCAGTAATCCTTGTTCTAGATATGCAGGCATAAATCCTCCAGTATCATCACGACTAAATCCAAAGGCCATTTGAGTTAAATCGTTAGTACCAAATGAAAAGAATTCAGCAGTTTCAGCAATCCTATCAGCAACAAAGCTTGCTCTTGGAATTTCCATCATTGTCCCAACCATATAATTTTCTAGTTCTTCTATATTTCCAGCAACTTCTCGCACAATTTTTTCTTGATGATTATATTCCGTTTCCATTCCAGTTAGTGGAATCATTATTTCAGGGAAAGTTTTTACCTTTTCACTAGAAAGTTCAGCTGCAGCTTCTAAAATAGCTCTAGCTTGCATTTCTGTAATTTCAGGGTGTGTTATTCCTAATCTTACACCTCTATGGCCCATCATTGGATTTGATTCTTTGAGTGCATCAGATCTCCTTTCTAACTCTTCAGCATTAATTCCTAAAGCACTGGCAAGTTTCTTTTGTCTTTTAGCATCGTGTGGAATAAATTCATGTAATGGCGGATCCATTAATCTAATAGTTACAGGCAATCCTTCCATTGTTCTTAATGTTTCTTTGATATCATTTTTCATGAAAGGAAATAAGGAATCTAAAGCAGTTTTTCTTTCTTTTTGACTATTTGCCATAATCATCTCTTGAAGATGAAAAAGAGGTTCTTCCGAACCCTCACCATAGAACATATGCTCTATCCTGAAAAGTCCAATTCCTTCAGCTCCAAAACTTAAAGCTCTCTTTGCGTCAGCTGGGGTCTCAGCATTAGTTCTAACTTTTAGCCTTCTTACCTCATCACAAAGTCCTAGGAAGTGAGTCAAATAATCACTAGTAATATCAGTTTCAATTAGAGGCAATTCACCCTTGTAAACTTTACCTGCAGTTCCATTAAGAGTAATCTCGTCACCTTCATTTACAGTGATATCTCCAACAGTAAATTCTTTTTTAATTGAATCTACTTTCATTTCTCCAGCACCCACAACACAACACATTCCCCATCCTCTCGCAACTAAAGCTGCATGTGAGGTCATTCCACCACGAGAAGTTAGGATTGCTACAGACGCCCTCATCCCCTCAACATCTTCAGGGTTTGTTTCTTCTCTAACTAATACTACTTTTTCACCTTTAGCTGCCCAATCAACAGCATCTTGTGCTGTAAAAACAGCTTTACCAGTTGCCCCTCCTGGCCCAGCAGGTAAACCTTTAGCTAGAAGAGCAGTAGTTTTTTCAACATCAGGATCAACAATAGGATGAAGCAATTCGTCCAGTTGAGATGGCGTTACTCTACCAATTGCAGTTTTTCCATCTATTCGATTTTCTTTTACCATCTCAGAAGCCATACGAATGGCAGCAGGGCCATTACGTTTTCCAATTCTACATTGTAGCATCCAAAGTTTTCCAGATTGTATAGTAAATTCAATATCCATCATATCGCTGTAGTGATCTTCAAGATTTAATCTTATTTTGTTTAATTCTTTGTATAAATGAGGTACCGATTGCTCTAAACTAGGTAAATCTCCACTATGGTCTGTTCTACAAACTTCGTTTAATGGGTTTGGTGTTCTAATTCCAGCAACCACATCTTCACCTTGCGCTTTTGCCAACCATTCACCATAAAAATTATTTTCTCCAGTAGCAGGATTTCTAGTAAAGGCAACACCAGTTGCACTATCTTCTCCAAGATTTCCATAAACCATGGCTTGAACATTAACGGCAGTTCCCCACTCTTCAGGTATATTTTCTATTTTCCGATATGCTTTTGCTCTTTTTCCATCCCATGAATAGAACACAGCAGAGATAGCTCCCCAAAGCTGTTCCCATGGATCTTCAGGGAACGGTTTTTTGAGTACTTCTAAAACTTTACCTCTGTAAATTTCTACTAGATCTTTTAGATTTGTTGCAGATAAATCAGTATCTTCAGTTACACCTTCCTGTTCTTTCATTTTTTCTAATTCATGTTCTAGTTGGTTACGAATACCCATTCCTTCTTCGGGTTCAATTCCAGATGCCTTTTCCATAACAACATCGGAATACATTTGAATTAATCGTCTTTGTGCATCATAAACAAATCTTGGATCTCCACTTTGAGCTATGAGTCCTTCTCTAGTAGTATCATTTAATCCTACATTGAGGACAGTTTCCATCATACCAGGCATAGAGGTTCTTGCTCCAGAGCGGACAGATAGTAATAATGGATTCTCAGAATCGCCAAAAATAGTTCCCACACTATTCTCAATATCCTTCAGTGCATTTTTTAATTGCCCATCCAGCTCTTTAGGATAGTTTTGGTTGTTATCATTAAAGAAAGTACATACTTCAGTAGTAATTGTACAACCTGGAGGTACTGGTATTTCTAAAAGCGCCATTTCAGCTAAATTAGCTCCTTTTCCACCTAGTAAATTCTTCATATCTGCTTTGCCATCGGTCATGCCTGGACCGAAACGATAAACGTGCATTTCGCTCATTCTTACTCAAAGCTCTAACGAAATAGGTATAAATTCTCTTTCTCTTTAT
>CESD01098793.1_pt1 | contig 18173 bp, 25 predicted proteins | sample 531191 | NCBI WGS metagenome assembly CESD01 (sample SAMEA2622021, study PRJEB7988) | marine metagenome | biome: marine biome (ENVO:00000447); feature: deep chlorophyll maximum layer (ENVO:xxxxxxxx); material: "saline water (ENVO:00002010), including plankton (ENVO:xxxxxxxx)" | depth 188 m
TGAATCTAATAGTTATTGATGAAATATTCCACTAATCAGTTCAAACAGGGCCTAAAAATTCTTATAGAAGGTGAGCCTTGTTCGATAATTTCATACGAATTTCATAAGCCTGGCAAGGGGCAAGCTGTCATGCGAACAAAACTCTATAATCTCCGTACCCAAAAGGTCTGGGAGCGAACATTTAAATCAGGAGAGAATGTCGAACAAGCAGATATATTAGAAAAAGACTTTCAATTCCTATATTCAGAAGGTAAAAACTTCGTATTTATGGATCAATCAAGCTTCGAACAAATTGAAGTGCCATTTGATAAGCTAAATAGTGTTAAGGATTGGTTTGATGGTGAGGAAGAATGCAAAATACTTTTTTGGAATGGAGAAGTTCTCAATATTGAACCACCGAATTTTGTGAATAAGGAAATAATTAAAACTGAGCCAGGGCTTAAGGGTGATACAGTGTCAAATACGTTGAAACCAGCTTTAATCTCGTCTGGAAAAGAGATACAAGTGCCTTTATTTGTTAATGAAGGAGATATTATAAAAATTGATACACGCGATGGGTCTTATGTAAGCAGAAGTAAAGAATGATTTTAGATAGATTAAATAAAAAACTAGTCGAAGTTGTTAAAAATAAAGCAGCCGAAAAAAGTGTGGAGATTAGTGAAGAGATCTTAAATCAGATATATTTTGAAATTAATGATGAAGAGAGCCATGGAGATTATTCTACAAGTTGTGCCTTAAAACTAGCTAAAACATTTAGCATGAATCCTAGAGAAGTAGCAGAATCTTTGGTTGAACATTTAACTTTGCCATCTATTAAGTCATTAGCTGTTGAGGGCGCTGGATTTATTAATGTCTACCTAACTAGTAATGAGAAAAGCCTCTTATTGAAAGAAATAGTGAAGTTAGATTCAGAGTGGGGCAAAAATGAAAAAAATAAAGGCAAAATATTAATTGAATTTGTATCATCTAACCCCACTGGACCGCTGCATGTTGGTCATGGAAGAGGAGCTATTCTTGGAATGGCCTTATCAAACTTACTAGAAAATTCAGGCTACAAAGTAACAAAAGAATATTATGTAAATGATGCTGGAAGACAGATATCTATACTTATAAGCAGCATACTTGTAAAAGCATATATAAAGAACTTCAATATTGATGGCATGTATGAAGGTAGCTACATACATGAACTTGCACAAGAATTCTCAAAAGATCATGGAAAAGTTGATATTGCTCTTAAATCAGAGGAGCTCTCTGACGATAAAGAAAAGGCTTTGGATCAAATCTCTGAATATTTTCAAACAAACCATGCTAATGAATGGGAAGCAGCAAAAAATTTCTCAGTAGCGAATATTCTCGACACTATAAAACAAGAACTTCATAGCTTTGATATTGTCCATGATAATTGGTTTCATGAGAGTTCTCTTGGGTCTATACAAGATTCAGATTCTGACCTATCAAAATCTCTATCAGCAATTGAAAAAGCTGGCCATACATTCTCTAGGGATGATGCCATCTGGTTTAGAACTACAGAATTCAAAGATGATAAAGATAGAGTGTTATTAAGAGAAAATGGAGAACCTACTTATTACTTAACTGATGTTGGATATCATAAAAACAAAATAGATAGGGACTATGACTTATGTATAAATATTTTTGGAGCTGATCATCATGGATATATAACAAGATTAACTGCTGCATTTGATGTGATGAAAAGCAAGGAACAAGAAATTGAATTTATGCTTTATCAATTAGTTAATCTTTATGAAGATGGCAATAAAAGGGCAATGTCTACAAGGAAAGGCGAGTTCTATTCTTTAGAAGAGTTAAGAAAGGAACTTGGTCCTGATGTAATTAAATTCTTCTTCCTTGAAAAAAAATCTGATCACCCAATGGATTTTGATATTAATTTAGCTAAAGATGAGAGTAAAAATAATCCTTACTTTTATTCTCAATATGCGCATGTGAGATGTTGCTCTATATTAACCAAAAAGAATTTTGACCCTGATATTCAGGTTGATGATAAAGAAATAGAAAAGAATTTTGATATTGTTAATAAACTATTAAACTTCCCACATTTCTTAGAGAGATACACAGATGAAAGATCTCCTCATTCGTTAGTTCACTATGTCAAAGATCTATCAGCGGCTTTTCATACTTTTTATGAGCAAAATCCAGTCATAAATGATGAGGAAAAAATAGAAAATTCAAGACTACTTTTGACCTTAGCAACTAGGGTTGTGCTTGCAAATAGTTTTAGGATTCTAAATGTTAAGCCACTAGAGAAGATGTAAGATGGCCAACATCTCTTACCAAAATAAGAAATTTCCATTAAAAATTAAAACAGTAATAATCGTCATAACAGAAATAATATTTATAGTTTTAGTAATGGCCTTCTTTTTACTTAAAGATGAAAGGGAATTTTTAGACTTAGACAGATTTAATTCTTCAGATATAGAATTTGAGTTCCAAAGTATTTTAGAAGAAGATCTTTTTGCAACTATCGATGAATTGGAAGAAATTTCACTTATAGATTGTGAATATTTTGTTCAATCTGGTAGTTTCAAATCTCAACAAGCTGCTGAAAGCCAAGTTAAGCAATTAGAAAGAATTAACTATGTAGCAAAAGTTGAAAATGTTGAGAGTGCTAATAATTTCAATTATATAGTCGTTGTTGGCCCTTTTAAAAATAGATCGCAAACAAATAATGCTAGAGAAGATTTTAGAAGACTAAATATGGATTCTCTGCCGCCTAAATGTAGAGAGATTAATGATGAACCTAGAGACATACAATAGAATAAAAAAAGAGTTGGGCTCTGAAGTAGGTCTAATTGCGGTTTCAAAGGGCCAGACAGGAGAGAAGATCCTAAGCCTTTATAATCAAGGCCATAGAGATTTTGGGGAAAACTTTCTTCAAGAGTTAGTCGAAAAGAAGAATCAACTTCCCGACGACATTAGATGGCATTTTCTTGGCAATATACAATCAAACAAACTTCCCAAGATTATCGAGTCTTCGTATATTATTCATTCAATATCTCGCCAGAAAATATATGAAATTTTGATTAATGCAGAGACAAACATATCAACCAAAATACTTCTACAACTTAAATTAGGGTCTGAAAAAACAAAAGGTGGATTTTCAGAAAATGAAATTATTAATATTGTTAAAAATCATGATCGAAATTCCAATGTGAGCATAAAAGGCATCATGGTAATATCAGAAAATAATATTGATAACGTAACCAGAAAGCAGCAGTTCAGCCAAGCAAAAAAATTATTTGAAAAAATAAAGAAAATAAATAATGAAATTGAAATTCTCTCAATGGGAATGTCTAATGACTATCAAGTTGCCATATCTTGCGATTCAAATATGGTCAGACTGGGTACTGTCATATTTGGAAAGAGAAAATAATAATGGATAACGAGATTGGTATAAATTTGTTACTAAACCTAAAAACTATTGTTATATATTTAATCTTAATTTTATTTTTAATTGATCTAGCGAAAGCTGATAGTTATAACAAGATTGCAAGAGTATTAAAAATATTATTATTTCCTTTGTTGGTTATTTTCAATATTCATTACAAAAAAATAAATATTGGCCTTCTTTTTGCTGCACTTTTAATTAATGGGGCAATTTTCTACCTAATTACGCCATTTGATATAGCAACAATCGTAAATTTAGCCATATTTGAAACAGCTATGATTCTTATAGGGATATTAAAGTTTATAGTTATTGCTGGCGTGGTTTTAAGTTGGATTTATGCTTTTGGAGCTAATTTTTTTAACTCATTAACATCCTTAATCCAAGAACTATATGAAAATACTGTCTCAATTTTTAGAAATGTAATCCCGCCAGCAGGTGGATTTGATCTTAGCCCTCTTGTTGCTTTCTTCGTTTTTCAATTAGCTGAAAGAATGCTGTATGTGCTTATGGGTCAATACTTCAGCTAATTTTCTCTAGAACATATTCTTTTATAGTATGGCCCTTTGTTAACGCCTTTTTATTAAATGTTGAAATTTGATAAGAGATAGGAAAGTCTTTGATTTGTTTAAAATAGTTTTGACAACTTATAAGCTCCTCTATATGTCTTTGATATATAAAGGAATCCGTGATTATCTCTAAGCTCCCATTTTTTTTTAAGATATTCCATGAAGTTAAAAGAAAGTTTTTCGTTATTAGTCTTCTTTTAATATGTTTTTTCTTTGGCCAGGGGTCAGGAAAATGAATTCTTATAAAATTCGCTTTGTATTTAATCTCCTTAAAGAATTCACGTGCATCACCATTAAATAGAAACATATTTTTAGGAAAATTTTCTTCATAGAATTGTACGGCTCTAGCAAAACCTTTTTTATATGGCTCAATTCCAATAAAAACATAATCCTTATTTTCCGTTACATCATAGATAAAAGATTGTGCATCCCCAAAACCAACATCCATAACAATTGGTTTAGTGGATTTAGGTTTTTCCCCAAGCTTTAGTATTGATTTTGAATCTATTTTTAAGAATCTTTTATTAGTATCTGATAATCTTCCTGCTCTTGAACTAAAAGTTTTAATCATTTTAGAAATGATACAGGTGAGCTTGCTTTTGCTTGGTCTGATATGGGAATTCTCCCTGCAAGATATGACAATCTTCCTGCTTCAACTCCCTTTTTAAATGATTTTGCCATTTTGGTTGGGTCCTTGGCTTTGGCAATAGCGCTATTAACTAGTACTGCATCATATCCCATCTCCATGACTTTCGATGCCTCAGATGGCACCCCTAGCCCTGCATCAACTATTAAAATTTGAGAAATTTTCGAGCGCAAATTTTCTAAATCCGAAAGATTATCGAATCCTCTGCCAGATCCAATTGATGAGCCAAGAGGCATTATTGCCACACAGCCCATATCTTCCAATTTTTTACAATTATCTATATCTCTGTCGCAGTAAACATAAATCTCAAAATCTTCATTGCTCAAAGATTTTGCAGCCTTAAGTGTTTCTTCCATATTTGGATCAAGGTTTTCCGGTGAACTTATAATTTCAAGTTTAAGTAAATTGCTTTTGAAGAGTTCTTTTGAAATATGTGCTGATCTGACAGCTTCGTTTGCCGTTAATACACCTGCTGTATTAGGTAATAATTTCCTATTGCCAATTGGTCTTAGAATGTTTTCTGAACTTTCTTCCTCATTAAATCTTTTTAGTGCAAGAGTGACAAGCTCAGAGCCTGATAGGTCTATAGCTTTTTTTGCAATATCTTCGGAAGGGTATTTGCCAGTTCCAACAATAAGTCTTGATGAGTATGTATGCGTGCCTATTGTAAGGCTATCCGCCCCCAACTGCTGTGATGATTTCGACTGTATCATTATTTGTTAGTTTAAAATTTTCAAAGTCTGAACTAGGAACTATTATGCCATTAATCTCGATTGCAAATGGTCTATCCTTAGGAGCATTATTATTTAAGAGATCCGTAAGATTATCAGAGTTTAATTTTACAGCCGAACCATTAAGGCTGATTTGAAGTTTAGACATTAACTAAAGCTGTTTTAAGTTTTTTAAAAGCTTTTGCTTCTATTTGTCTTATTCTTTCTGCCGATACTGAATATCTATCAGCTAGTTCATTTAAGGTTAGCTTATTGTCTTCCAACCACCTAGTGCGAATTATGTCTTGAGATCTTCTATCCAAGCAAGAAATGTTGTCTAAGAGAGCTGTATGATTAACTTTTTCCCAGTTATCTTGTTCAGCAGTTAACTCAGGGTTAAAAGAGTTGTCTTGTAAATATTGGTTTGGTGAAAAAGCTCTTTCATCATCTTCTTCATCGGTAGGCAAATCAAAAGGTGTGTCTGTTGAATTTAATCTATTCTCCATATGCATGACTTCTCTATATGAAACGTCTAAATCAGCGGCTATTTTTTTTGCTTCTTTATCGGTTAGCCATCCTGTACCTTTCTTTTTACTTCTAAGATTAAAGAATAACTTCCTCTGAGCTTTTGTAGTCGCGATCTTTACTATTCTCCAATTTTTAAGAATGAATTCATGTATCTCAGCTTTAATCCAATGAACAGCAAAGGATACTAGTCTCACTCCTTTATTAGGATCAAATCTCTTTACAGCCTTTATTAGGCCTAGATTTCCTTCTTGAATAATATCTGCAAGTGGAAGGCCATACCCAGCATAAGATTTAGCTATATGAATAACAAATCTCAAATGAGCAATTACAAGCTCGTGTGCTACCTCTACATCCTCAGTTGCATAGAATTCTTGCGTAAGCTCGAGCTCCTCTTCGCGCGAGAGTATTGGGGTTGCATAAACCTGAGCTAAGTACCTATTTAGGTCTGAACCAGGATTTGCTAATGCTAATGCATAACTCATATTTATATTGTATTATAACCAATGCTTATTGTAAAACAAATGGGTGAGTATATTACCACTATTTTTCGCATTTTTTCAAGATATTTTGACGTTACATTAATCCAAAAGTTCATTAGAATAACAGCATAGTATGAGCAATATAGACCAATTGAAAAAACTGAAGGAAGGCTTACTTCTTTTAAGTCGTGATCGTGAAGTTGTTTTTTCTTTTCACGAAACTTTTAAACATGTAGACGAACTTTTAGAAATAGTTGATGATTTATTAGCTAAAGAGTCTAGGAAGTAATAAAAGTAAAAGTATTATTCTCAAAATCTTTAAATTTGAAACCCATTGAGGAAAAATTCTCTATTCCCTTGGTGTTTTCTATTCTATTTTCAATTAAAAACCTTGCCATTTCACCTCTAGCTCTTTTTGCTATAACTCCAATCACTCTTTCTTTGCCGCCAGAGACTGTTAAAAACTTAAAATCGATTACTTTCAACGGTTCTGTATATTTTTTTATTGATGAAAAGTACTCTTCTGAAGCTAGATTAAAAAGAATGCTGCCTTTTGTCTCAAGTTTAATTTGATTAGCAATCTTATCTCCCCAAAAATCATATAAATTTTTTGAATTTCCAAAGTTATGTTTGGTTCCCATCTCTAATCTATATGGATTCATCTCATCTGAAGGTCTAAGAAGACCATATATTCCTGAAAGTATTCTTAATCTTTGATTCATATAGGCGATATCATCATTATCTAAGTTCCTAGCATCAAGGTGTTTAAACACATCGCCTTCAAATTGAAAAATAGCCCTTTTTTCTTCTTTTTTTATATTGCCCCAACTTTTAAATCTTTCAACATTAAGTTCTGCAATGCTATCGCTTACGCCCATTAGGTTTGCTAGATCCGATACATTTAGTTTTTCTAGCTGCTTAGCTAAAAGGTTCGCTTCTTCATCGAAGGCAGGAGTAGTTGCATTCAAAATAATATCGCAAGCCTTGTTGCTTAAACGTTTTGCTGGTGAAATTACTATCATTTTTATAATCCTGCGTTATTAAAATCTAATGCTCTTTCAGCTCTATAACTAGACCTAACCATAGGACCAGAGATCACTTCAAGAAAACCATATTTTAGGCCTTTTTCTCTATATTGATCAAATTGTTTTGGTTTTACCCACCTATCTATGGGGTGATGATTTAGTGTTGGTCTTAGATATTGGCCTAAAGTAATAATATCTACATCATGATTTCTCAAGTCTTCAAAAGTCTGATAAATCTCAGCATCTGTTTCCCCTAAACCTACTATGAGACTGGTCTTAGTAATAATATTTGGATTAATTTCTTTGGCGGCTTTTAAAACTTTAAGTGTTTTAGCGTATCCTGCTCTTGGATCTCTTATAGGGTGTGTAAGTCGCTTTACTGTTTCAATATTTTGAGCAAATACTTTAATTGGTGATTGGACTACTGTACGGATAGCATCTCTCGAGCCATTAAAATCTGATGTTAGTACCTCAACTTCGATATTACTATCCTTACTTTTAATAGCCTTTACTGTATTAGCGAAATGTTCAGCACCTCCATCAGCAATATCGTCTCTATTAACACAAGTTAAAACAATATATTTAAGGTTCATTGCAGAAATAGTATTTGCTATCTTTTCTGGCTCATCTTTGTCAAGCCAACCATTTGGATTTCCAGTATTTACTGAACAAAACTGACATGCTCTTGTACAAGTATCGCCCATCAGCATGAATGTAGCTGTGCCTCTAGACCAGCACTCTGACAGGTTAGGACATTTTGCTTCCTCGCATACCGTGCTTAGATGTAAATCTTTTACTTTATCTTTAATAAGAGTGTAATTTTTATTTGCCTGATTAGCTGTCATTCTAATCCAACTAGGTTTTTTTTCTCTTTCAACAAGTGAATATGAATTTCCCTTCATCCCATCTTTAATAGATTTAACACCTGCATGGTTGGTAATCTTAACTGTTGGAATAATATCTATCATTTTGCTTTTACTAATTCCTTATACGCATCTATAAGATCAGATGTAAGTTCATCAATACTAATATCTATATATTGGTTTAGATTACAAGCTTGGACCGCTAATCCGCAAGGTTTAATCGTATTAAATGTTGATAAATTAGTATCAAAGTTAATGCTAAGTCCATGATAAGAGTAATTTCTTCTGATTCTCATACCTACTGAAGCTAGTTTTTTATTTTCTAAATATATTCCGGGATCTTCTAGATTAATCTTATTTTCAAGACCATATCCATTCAAAGTATCGGAGGTTTTCTGTAATACATTCTTAGTTAAATCTGTTGGTCGGAATGGAACATCTTTTAGATTTAAAATAAAGTAGAAAATCTTCTGTCCAGGACCATGATAAGTAATCTTTCCTCCTCTATCTGTCTTAATAAATGGCGGATCCTTTTTCTTGTCTTCCTTAGTGTCCTTCTCACTTATGCCAATGGTAAATACTGGATTATGTTCTAGGACCCATATCGAGTGATAGTTAGGTTGGGATTCTACTAATTGCTTCATGTCTGCAATACAAGATTCATAATCAATTAGTCCTTTGTGTTCTATCTTTAGCGTCATTATATTTTTTCTAGATCTGCATAAGCTGTAACTAACCATTTAGTTCCTACTGTATTAAAATTAATTTGCATTCTTGAAGCATCACCTTGACCTTCTATGCTTAGCACAACCCCTTCTCCAAAAACTTTATGTCTAACAATCTCGCCAAGATTAAAAGGGGTTCCAGTATCTGTATTATCAAGCGATGATGTTCCAAAAAAAGCTGATTTATAGGATTGTTTTGGTCGGACAAATTCAAGATGCTCATTTGGAATTTCATTGATAAACCTAGAAGGAGGGTTATAAGAGTCTTGTCCATATAGCCTTCTAAACTCTGTATATGTGAGATAAAGCTTATGTCTTGCTCTGGTAATTCCAACATAACAAAGTCTCCTTTCTTCTTCTAATTCATTAATATTTTCTGTCGAACGTGAGTGTGGGAATAATGACTCTTCCATACCAACCATAAAAACATATTTGAATTCCAGCCCTTTTGCTGAGTGTATGGTCATTAGTTGAACAGCATCATCTGATTTAGCTGCTTGTGTCTCACCCATATCTAAGGACACTGAACTTAAAAAAGCAGAGATAAAAGAACCATACTCTGACATATCTTCATGCTTGTTTATCGTTTCAAAAGTTTTCACCGCAGATATAAGCTCATTTATATTTTCAACTCTAATACGTCCTTTTTCTCCTGGTTCTTTCATGTGATGATCAATTAAACCACTTTCATTGATTATCATTTCTACAAATTCATCTGAAGGAGTTTCATTAATTTTTTCTGCCGAGTTTTCAATAAGATTAATAAATGAAGATATAGAAGCGCCTGCTTTACCCTTAATACTTTCAGTTTTAATCATTTGTTTAGAAGCTTGAAATAAAGAGATATCGTTTTGCTCTCCAAAATTTCTTATATTTGCTAAAGTCTTTTCTCCTACACCTCTTGTTGGAACTCCTATAGATCTTTCAAAAGCATTATTGTCGTTTGAGTTAATAATTATCCTTAAATAGCTCAAAACATTTTTAATTTCTAACCTTTCATAAAATCTAACGCCGCCATATATTACATAAGGTATATTTTGCCTAAGTAGCGCCTCTTCAATTGTTCTAGATTGAGCATTTGACCTATACAAAACAGCCATATCCTTATAATGATCGCCTGCATCAAAAATGGTATGGGCATTTTCAGAAATATAATTTGCTTCTTCCTGTTCGTTGTATGCTTCGAAGACTTCTATTTTGTCTCCGTCATTACCTTTGGTCCAAAGCTTTTTGCCAAGCCTATTTGAGTTTTGTCCAATGACAGCGTTAGCTGCGTTTAGTATATTTGCTGTAGACCTATAATTTTGTTCTAGTCTAACGATCTCTGTCTCTTTCTCTTTAGCAAACTTATTAATATTCTCAATTTTTGCTCCCCGCCATCCATATATCGATTGATCATCATCGCCAACAGCTGAAATAGTGGTATCAGAATCAATTAAGTTTTTAATCCATTTAAACTGTAATGAATTAGTGTCTTGAAATTCATCAATTAATATATGTTTAAATTTTTTCCTATATAAATCTTTAATTGTTTTATTTGTTTTTATCAATTCATAGGATTTTAAAATTAATTCTGCAAAATCTAATAAGTTCTCTTTTGCCATATAGTTTTCATAATGAGTGTATATACGTTTTAACATCTCAATATTGAAATCACCTTGGTCATCTATGTCCTTTGACCGCAAAGCTTCATCTTTCCATGTGTTTATTTGCCATCTTACTTTTTCAGGAGGCCATTGTTCATCATCGATATCTAATTGTTTTAGAATTCGTTTTATTATTCTCAATTGATCATCGCTATCCAATATGGCAAATTCTTTTTCCAGTCCGGCTTCTTTGCTGTGCCGCCTGAGAATTCTGTTTGATATTGAATGGAAGGTCCCACACCACATTTCAGGAATTGGTTGATCGAGAATATGTTCAATCCTGCCTGTCATCTCATTAGCTGCTTTATTGGTAAATGTGACAGCTAAGATGCTATGAGTGGAACTTGAAGCTGCTTTTATAAGCCAAGCAATCCGGTGTACTAATACTTTAGTTTTGCCTGAGCCTGCGCCAGCAAGAACTAAAAGTTTTCTAGATTCAGAAGTTACAGCTTCTCGCTGAGCCTCGTTTAGATCGTCAAGAATGAAAGAAACATCCATCTATTAGACAAACTTATTTTCCCTAAACCAAAGGTTAAAAGCGTACTTTTCGCCTTTAGTCACTGGCCTACCAGCATGTAATGATTCTGGATGAATTTTAGTTGTGCCAGAAAGAACATTTTTCCAGACTAATAAAGATCCTTTTTTTGGTGCAATCGAAATATTTAAATCTTTAAATTCAGTTGCGCCGCCTTCTTCTACATCATTCAGATAACCTAGTGCTGTATAGATTCTCTGGCCGCCCCTTTGAAGATGCTTTTTGCCTTCTTCTGTTTCATAGTCAAAGGCATCATGATGATCGTTATATTGTGTTCCTCCAGTGTAATAAACTACCTGATATGACTCTGCATTTTTGAGCGGGAATCCAATAAGGTCAGCAATCCTTTGTCCTAGATCTGTTGTAGCATTTGAATGATTATGATCAATCCAGCAATTACTTCCTGTTCTATTTTCATGATAGATACCATCCTTGCCTCCAATTGTCTTTGCTCTTTGCAATTTTGTATTTGAAGCATTCACAAAATGTGTGCACTCCTCATCTGAAATAAAATCTTCAATTACATAAACTAATGGGTCTTCGCTATAAATAATTTTATTTCCTTCTGTTCTAATTGGCTTTTTGAATGCTTGGCTAACTTCTGTTTTTCTAGTTACTGGGTTAGCATCAAATTTTTTATCAAGTCCAGCGTTTACACCGATTATATAAAGTGCTCGCATAGATAAGCCGACACCAATCAAAGCAAAGATTAGTGCAAAAATTGATAATATAAATGCTGCTACTTCCACAGAATCATTATACTTTATAGATTCACAAAATCTTTAGTAGCTACCTGATTTTTTCGCGAATTCTTCTTGTGCTTGTTTAAATTCTTTTGACAGTTGGTTGACTAAAGTGCTGACGCTTACTGTTTCCTTAATGGCATTTATTCCTTGGCCAGACCCATAAATATCTTTCCATACTTTTGCTGATGCATTACCTCCGGAATTGAAATCCATTTTTGTTTTATCAGCTTCAGGTAAATTAGCGGGATCCATTCCAGCTCGCTCAACTGAGGGGCTTAGATAGTTGCCATGAACTCCACTAAAGTAATTTGTATACACAATATCTTTAGCTGCCGACTCTACTAACATCTTTTTGTAATTATCGTCCGCTTCAGATTCATTAGTTGCTATAAAACTTGTTCCAATATAAGCAAGATCAGCTCCCAATGCTAATGCGCTAGCTACAGAATAACCATCAGATATCGACCCAGACAAAAGTATAGTACCGTCATACCATTCTCTCGTTTCTCTTAATAAAGCAAAGGGTGATAAAGCCCCCGCATGCCCGCCAGCTCCAGCACAAACTAGTATTAAACCATCTACACCTTGTTCAACTGCTTTTTGTGCATGTCTTGTACTAATAACATCATGAAAAACGAGACCTCCATATGAATGAGCTGCTTTCACTAAGTCTTCCGGTGGTCTGAGTGAAGTAATAATAATTGGAGCTTCATGCTTAACACAGGTCTCAACATCTTTAAAAAGCCTGTCATTTGATAAATGGCAAATTTGATTGACTGCAAATGGCGCAACCTTTGCTTCAGGATTGTCTTCCTTATATTGGCCTAGCTCATCTTTAATTTCTTTTATCCAATCAGATAGCAATTCTTGGGGCCTTGCATTTAAAGCAGGGAATGATCCAACAACTCCAGCCTTACATTGTGCAATTACTAGTTCTGGTCTTGAGATAATAAAAAGAGGAGCCCCAACTACAGGCACAGATAGATTATTTTTTAATATGTCTGGCAACATTTTGCTTTATCCTTAATTTTTTTTAAAAACTTCTTCTATAGAAGTTTCAAGAATATCAAATAATTCATCAATTTGTGATTCTGTAATGATAAGAGGGGGGCAAATAGCGATAACATCTCCAATTGCTCGAACAATTAGCCCATTTTTTTGACAAGCATCTGCTAAAAGCATTCCTATCTTTCCATAAGGCTCGAAATTTTCTTTTGTTTCTTTGTCTTTTACAAGCTCAATGCCTGCAACCAAACCTACACCTCTAGCTTCTCCTACATGATCATAAGATGCGAGTTTAGCGACTCTATTTTGGAAGTGTATAGACACCTCACTAACATGTGAGAAAAGTTTAGTTCTTTCATAAATTTCCAGTGTTTTAAGAGCTACTGCACATGAGACAGGATGTCCAGAGTAAGTATACCCATGTGCAAAAACACCTACATCTCCACTTGCATGTTTTATAGGTTCAAAAATTTCTTCTGAGACAATTACAGCGCTGATAGGCATATAGCCCGATGAAAGTGCTTTAGCAATAGTCATAGAAGATGGTTTTATTGAGAAAGTTTCATACCCCCAACAATTACCCGTTCTACCAAAACCACATATAACTTCATCATCTATTAAATGAATATCATATTTTTCCAAAACACTTTGGATTTTAGGGAAATAGCCTTCCGGTGGAATGATAACACCTCCTGCTCCTATTAATGGTTCAGCAATCATGGCTGAGAAATTATCAGCACCCTCTTTGATGATCAAATTTTCTAAGTTTTCTGTGATTCGATCTAAAAATTCTGCTTCCGTTTCATTGTCTAATCCTTCACGGTAGTAGTGTGGTGTATCTGTATGAAAGAAGCCTGAAATTGGTAAGTCAAACAGCTTATGATTAGCAGGAATTCCAGTCATGCTGCCACTAGCAACAGTAATGCCATGATAGCCCTTTTTTCTACCAAGAAATTTCTTCTTATGTGGTTTACCTAACGCATTATTTAAATAAGTGAAAAGCTTATACTGCGTATCATTTGCATCTCCGCCTGAGCTTCCAAAAAATACCTTACCATCATCGAAAGGTGACATTTCCATGAGTTTTTCAGATAACATAATCGCCGGCTCATGGCTCTTAGACGCAAACAGAGAACCATATCCATACTTTTGCATCTGCTTGGCTGCTGCTTCGACTAATTCTTCATTACCGAAACCTAGTGCATTGCACCATAATCCAGCAAGGCCTTCTATGTATTTATTACCTTCAACGTCATATACATAAATACCATCGCCTCGATCTAAAATTAGGGGCTGCCCATGTTCATGAACTTTTAAGTTAGTTGCTGGGTGAAATAGATTTTTTATATCTTTAGTTGCTAGATTATTGCTCATTTTTGTTTACTTTAATTTTTTAAGAAGCCAAAAACCTAGCCAAGTATTAACTATTGCTTTAAGTGTAACCATTATTAAAGCTGGGAATTGGTACCAAAAATCTAGAAAATCATTCCAGAACCATGAGTAGATCCAGTCATGCAAAAATTCAAGCTTTTCAACTAAAAATATTTTGGTGCTTAAGGTAAAAACTCCATACTCAGTCTGAAAAATCATTATTAGCATCCATACAAAAAAGAATACCTGTATGGGTGTTGTATAGATGCATAAATAGGCAAAGCCTATTCCAACCTTGCGTAAAATCATTAACTCAGTAAAGCCATGCTAAAGAGATAGTAAAGAACAGGACAAAAATAAAAAATCCAGCAATCATAAATGGTATCTCACCAAAAATAATTCCATCACCACCAAACAAAGCAAAGATAGTTATTATTACAAAACTAAGTATTACAGCTATAGGTAAAGCCTCTTTAAAACCATACCCAAGATCATCTATATCAAAAAACCAACCGCCTACGATCTTTACTAGATACATTAAGGCGAATGTGGCTGCGCAAAGCAAACAAAAGATTGCTATCAATGCAATTTTATCTTGTTTTTCCATATCTAAATGTTAGTCGCCTATGAGATCCATTAAAGCCCTCATATTCTTTTTGCCTTTTTTGCCTGTCGCCTTATTATTAGAACTTCCAGGAGCTCCTGATAAAGCATTAAGATCACCATATGCCATTCTTTCATAAACTACTTGTGTGGGAGCAATCCATACTGTGCCTTCGCCTTGGAAAGTTTGAAGTAATCCTTCTCCAGATACTGATGTTGCTAACCAGCTTTTACTACTTTTTTCAGCTTTAAAGCTCACACCATCTGTTCTCATCAAAGCAAAATTACCATCTACAGAAAGTTTTTCATTCTTAAGCTCTACTTCTTGTATCTCTTCAACTGGGACTGGAGAAAATAGTATAGCTATACCTTCTCCTGTAACTTTTGTTTGGAATAGACCTTCTCCACCAAATAGTCCTGCTGAGATATTTTTTTGTATAGCAGCTCCAATATCTAGTCCACTTGTTCCAGCAAAAAACATGCCCTTATCGCAAATAACTCCTTTTGCATCCTTTTTAATATCATGTAATAAAAAATGCCCAAAGGTAGGCTCTAAATATATAGTTCCTGTACCTTTAATCTCGTTCACAAAAAACGATTCACCAGATGTCATTTTTCTAGCAAGACCTTTGAAGACACCGCCGCCTGTAGAGGTAACCATTTCTAGATCTCCACACATATGATATAAAGCTCCTGGCTCAACTCTTAAGGATGAATCTTTTAATTCAATTTTGACCATTTTTAGCTTCATGCCAGCTTCATTAGCAAAGTAGAGGTGTTCTGCTGTGTTTACATCATCAGATCCTCTAAGTAATGGAAAAGTTACTACTTGAACTTTTGCCCCTGGTACTGATGCTTCAGTAATGACGTCGAATTTATAGTTTTTATACATTTTAGCTATCTCCTAGATCAATAAAGTTTAAAAAAAATGCTGAAACAGCTGCAACTGGACCAGCCAGAAAGTAGCCTACAGCTCCAACTCCAGCAACGAGTAAACCCTCTGCTGTAGAATATCCGGTAAAAGCTTCATATAAGCCGAATCCAATTATTCCTAATGCTGCTAGTCTAATTAACCATTTAATAAATGTTTTCATATTTGTATTCTCCTAAGTAAGTATTAAATATTGACATAAAAGTTAAATAAAATCACCCGAAGTAGAAACAACTTCATCTACGACCATAACCAAACCAAAAATCATAAGAATGATGAAAATAGCAGTATATAGACAACCAATCACAAAATACTTGCCGATCTCATCTTGTTCCAGACGATGTTTTAAAACTTGATATACAAGTGCTGTGGCAATAATTGTGATCAAGGCTGACCACATGCCCCACTCTAATAATGAATCGAGATATTCCATTACTATCTTACTCCTTCAAAGCCTCTTTGATGGCTGGATGTATTATCTCACCATTTTTCATATTTAAACCATTTGCTAGGTGTTTATCAGAATCTAAAGCTTGTATTATTCCCTCTCTTGCTAACGCTTCAATATGAGGCATAGTTGCTTTATTAAGAGCTAATGTAGCTGTAAGAGGCACAGCTCCTGGCATATTAGTCACACAATAATGAATAACGCCATCATGTATAAATACAGGATCATCATGCGTCGTCGGTCTACTAGTTTCAATACATCCGCCTTGATCAATAGCAATATCTACTATTACGCTCCCTGGTTTCATTGCAGTAATCATGTCCTTAGTAATCACTTTGGGAGCTTGTTTGCCTATTACATATACCGAGCCTATTACTAGGTCAGAAGTTGCTAGGGCTTCCGATATTGTTTCCTGAGTCGAAATAATATACTCGACTTTATCCTCGCCAAATGTTTGTTTTAATTGTTCAAGTTTTTCTTCTGATAAGTCAATAATTTTTACATGAGCTCCAGTAGCAATAGCCTTTTTAATTGCCTCTGTGCCTGCTGCTCCTGCGCCTATAACTGTTACAACTCTAGGGGCTATATCACCAACAGAGTCTAATAGAACCCCTAAACCTTTATTTGGTTTTAATAAAAAATACGATCCAACAACAAAACCAATTTGCCCTGCTATGGCACTCATAGGTGCCAACAAAGGCAGTCTTCCATCCTCGGCAGTTACAGTTTCATACGCAATACCGGTAATTCCTGTTTTTACTAACTCCTTAGCTTGTTCTTTGTTTGCTGCTAAATGTAAGTAGGTAAAAACAGTATGTCGATCTGTTAAATATTGAAATTCTTCAGGCAATGGTTCTTTTACTTTAATTATAAGTTCTGATTCAGCGTAGACTTTTTTTGCTGATTCTAAAACTATTGCGCCTGCTGCTTCGTAATCTTCATCAGTGAAACCAATCTCAACACCTGCTCCAGTTTCAACAAAGAGTTCATTGTTATTTGAGCATAATTTTTTTACAGACTCTGGAGTTAAGCCAACTCTGCTCTCATTATTCTTTATCTCTTTTGGGGTGCCAATCTTCATGGCTATTTAATACGAGGTCTTTTGACAATGAAAAAATCATCATCTTCTTTTTCTTTCTTTTCTGTTTCTTTTTCTTTCTTTTCTGTTGATTTGATTATTTTTACGACCTCAAATTCAGGTTCTTCTGACTCTTTAACAGAACTTCCTTCACATTCTATCTTCTCATCTTGTAAAAATTTTGCGATATCAGCAGGTATTTCCTCATTATTTTCTGAATAGGTCTGATTTAGTATGCAAGCATATTCAGGCGTAAGCTTTGATGAATTGAAGTTCACTAAATTTGTAGCTTGGCATCCAGAGATAAGAATCGCCAGAAATACTATAAAAATCATTCTTTTCATAAATATATTCTAATCCCAATCGCAAGTGTATTTAAAGTCATATGGATTTAGCCTATTAGAGTCCCATGATGGGCCTATAGACAAATATTTTACATCGCCATCATCTGTAATAATTTGAGGGGGGCTTGATGCTGATTCATTGAAAACAGAGGTGCTGGAATAAGAATTTCCATGCTTTGAATTATCATTAAAGATGCTGTCAGAAGACCAGGTACTAGAATATTCTGAGCTTGAATTGAAAATAGAATCTCTATTCCAACTTGGTCCAAGCTGTCCTAAATATTCTCCATCTTGGCTAATAATCTTTGCGCCATCAAATTTATTACATTCCCATGAATTAACTTCGCCAGAATGAATAACCATAGAAAATAATGCGGTAATTAAAAGTGCTCTCTTCATCGAATATCTCTCAGAGTAAACAGACTCCCATCATAATCAGGCAATAAATCGATCCAATAAATGCAATCGTACGTATATAAGGAATCCCCACTAAGTAAGTT